>Ga0210049_1006036_pt1 | contig 10213 bp, 2 predicted proteins | sample CryGeyCG2014_300_2_FD_183964 | JGI IMG/M metagenome (GOLD analysis project Ga0210049, IMG submission 183964) | Groundwater microbial communities from aquifer - Crystal Geyser CG06_land_8/20/14_3.00 (SPAdes) (version 2) | ecosystem: Environmental > Aquatic > Deep subsurface > Groundwater | place...
AGCCGTAGGTGTATTGTGTGAACGTGGCATCCGGATAATCGGTCCGGATGAGGCGGTTCAAGTCATCATAGGTGTAGGTCGAAAGCGTCTGATTGCTGCTGTCCTTGATGGACTGCAGCCGCTCCTTTCCATCATAGGTCAGGGTCATGGGATAGCCCGAGGGGGGGGTGATGGATATGAGATGGCCGTTTGCGTCGTATCCGTAGGCGGTGATTTTGTTCATGGGATTGATCACGGTTTCCATCTTGCCATCAAGGGTGTAGGTCAGGTTGGTCACGATGTCGGCATCCACGGGACGGTCCAAAATGATTCTTGTCAGATTGTCGTTTCCGCCGTATTCGTACCGGGTGATGTGATTTAAAGGATCGGTTTTAGTGATCAGATTGTCCCGGCTATCGTATTCCAGCTTGGTCTCTTTGCTGAGATAGTCCTTGATGCTTACGACATTTCCCCGGGTGTCGTAGCCCAGGGTCATGCTCTTGCCGTAGGCATTGGTGATGGCAGATGGAAGGCCGTTGCTGTTATATGTGTAATAGGCTTCGCGGATATAGGGCTCGCTGTCTTTGGTCATGCCGGTCGTCAATCCGTAGCTCTGATCGGATTCCCTGTAGATATAGCTAACCCGGCTGCTTGAATCGGAGAGGTAGATCGTGGTGATGCCGGATTTTCGTTCATCATAGTCGATGAAGCCGTTGGTATGCTGGGCGTCCGAGATCTCATGGATCCCTCGGGTGACCCGCTCGGTTCTCTGATTTCCATCCCAGTAGTATTCGGTAATTTCCCCAGCCGGATTAGTCACGATGATGTGATAATTCTCGCCGGAATGCTGAGGAATGGGCGGATATCCGCCGAACTGGGCATCCTGATAGATGTATTTGAACGTGGTGGTCCCGGAAGGGGTGGTGATGGAGGTCACATCATAGGTGCCGGCCAGGTTTTCTTGTCCGGAGGTCTCGGTGTTGAGCTGATACGTATAGCTGCTCTGGTATCCCCCCATGTCGGTTGCGGTTTCAAGATTGCCCTCGGGTGTATAGGTAAAGTCCGCATGCCGGCCAAAGGGATCGGTGATGTTAGTGATCCTTCCGTCGGCATCTAAAGTAAAGTCTGTTGTCTGGCCGAGGGCGTCAGTCATGTAGTCGAGCCGGGCCAAAGGATCGTAGAAGAAGTTCAAGCGGTTGCCCCATCTGTCCTCGATATAGGCAAGATTCTGGATATTATTGTAATAATAGGTCAGTTTCTCTTTCTTCAGATAGAGCGTGTACTCCCCATTGTGATTATCCGTCAGGGTATCGAAGATGCCGGAAGGCGGGGTAAAGGTGTTGTCCGCATTCCGGCGATAAATATCCTGCCTCCCGTCCGGCCGGATGATGACGATGTTGTTGTCCGGATTGAGAAGGTAGTGGGTATCGTAATTGAAGCTCCACTTGTTGCCGAAATAGGAGGGGGGCGAGGCATCGCCGGTATTAAAGGTCAGAATGATCTCCACGGGGAGCCCTTTGCCCGGGGTGTAATAAAGAGGCGTGTCTTCGACCATGAGATTGAAATTGATCATGTTGACACGGAAGGTCGGACTCCCCTTGGAGCCGCATCCTCCATCCGTGGGCTGGTTCGGATTGTTTCCCAGATTGGGCGGCGGCACAGGGCTCCCGCAGCAGCCGCCCTGGATCTTATTCAGATCTTCTTCCTGAAGCATGGGACCCGCTGCCGCATCACCCGGCTCCAGCACAAGAATTTTACCGGTCCATTTCTGCAGGAAAATCTCTTCGGATTGCTTGAGGTCACCGGCATAGGGGTCCTGTATTTCGATCATCTTCCCTTCTATTTTCCTCAGCACAACAAAGTGGCGGGGTTCCATATAGGCCACAACAGGGAGATGAATTTTTCTCAATCCATTGAGATCCGTCCAGATCGCAGCGGCTTCGGGGAAGTCCTTTCTGAGAATCGCTAAAAGCTCGCCGAATGTCGACTCCTCTCTTGCCTCTGCCGCTTGCGCATCCATCTCCAGGGCTTTCTCCTTCATCTCTTTGGCTTCATAAAGAAATGCCAGGGATTCCAAGCCGCATTGGTTCAAGAGCTGCGTAGTCTCCGGATTCTCCATGACCCGGCTCAGATGCCTCCACCAGTGCAGGGCATAGGTCAACTCCTGCCAGGAGACGTCTTTTTCGGCACGAAGCGCCTTGAAGGTGTCTATGGCTTTTTGGTAGTCTCCTTCCAGATAGTAAGCACCGGCCAGGCGCTGCATGGCCTTGTGCGCGATCCGTGTGTGGGGGTATTTGGATATGATCTTTGAAAACTGATCCCGGGCCAAGGGGTAAAGGTTTTGATATCCGAGGTAGCATCCGATATGGAGTTCCGACTCACCGGCCCAGGGGCTGTTCGGGAAATCTTTGAGATGTTTCTTGAATTTCTCAGATCCCTCTTTCCAGTTGTGGGCATTCCAGGTGTCTATGGCATCGATAAACGACTGATTGTCTGCATCCTTGAAGGCTATGGAGACGGGCGACAGGTCTCCGCCCCGTTTGCCGAGCTTGATGATGGAACGGACCTTTTTGGAATATCCTTGAGAAATTGCATTCTTTGCTTCGCTCAAGGGAACAAACAACAAAAGGGAAATCAGAATGAAAACAAGATAGCCCATATGTTTTTTCCATAATTCTTTTATCACGGTTTCTCTCCCACTCTGGTTTAATGTTATTATTAAGGTTATCATAATAGAAACGGCATCATACCGAAAATCCCTCCCCCGATAAACCCATTCGAGGGCAGGCTCCAACCTCCCTTTTCTAAGGCTTTCCCCCCTCTTATTTATAAGAGGGGGCAAGGGGGAGTTATCCCTCTGAGGGGCAAGGGGAGATTTTGTGAACTATCTACTCAAAGACCTCACCCTCTTCAGGATAGGTGACGTTCACTACAGGCGGCGTCACGTCGAAGGTTGCCGTATCCGATACAGGACTTCCTTCGTTGCTGTTCTTGTCCCGGAACTTGACATAGACCCGATGCAGTCCTTCGGTACCGGAAAGTGTGATATTTGCTGATGTGCTATATCCTGTCCACTGGGCGCCGGCAAAATCCAGGCTTTCGCTGAGTATCATGGTCACTGCATTAGGCGCATTCAGGTTCAATGTTATTTGTTGATAATTGATGAAGTCAGGATCGTTGATGGATACCGTCGGAAACCATGAGGTTAAAGTCCCGGTGAAGGGGACAAGTACCTTGGACGTCGCTGTCTCAACTGCTGTGACGGTATAGGTGTAGGTCCCTTGGGGATACTGAGATACATCCCATGTCGTGGAAATGGTTGTCCCAGTGCCCGTGATGGTATCCACAATGTTTCCTGCCTGATCCTTAAAGGTGATCGTCCAATTGGCGTCACCGGAAAGCGTGATCTGGATATTCGTTACGCCTCCCGGAGTAAATGCCGGGATGCTGAAATAGGCGTCGTCGGCATAGAAGGCATCCTGGAAGGCCCCCCCAAGCCAAGGATCATAAATGACTCCCACACTAATGGCATTTCCAGAACCGGGTCCGTTACCTGAAGGGCCGGTAGCCGATCCCCACCAGTTCAGCGTCGCGTCCACAGGAGTCTGGGTGCTGTAATTATACAGGCCATAGGTGGTATTGTTCATCATGTTGTTCTGCCGGAGGCGAGGAGTGGTGGCATTGCGCAGATAAACGCCATAGTCATTGTTCTGGATATCGTTGAAGGTGATCGTGGGTGTGGCCTGTACCGCGGTATTGTCGGCATAATAGTAGATGCCATATTGATTATTGTCTTGAATGACGTTATGGCTGATTGTTGTGGTCTCTTTTGCCATGCCTATGGAGCGGACTGAGATGCCGGATTCAAGATTGTGCCGGATCGTGGAATTCGTGATGCTGAAATTCCCTGTCAAACCGGTCGCGAGTTGATAATCTATGCCTGTCTTTGCATATTCCACAGTTGCATAATCGAGGGAAAGTTGCGAATTCGCTCCAGGTCTGAGTATGATCCCCTGCCAGTTCCCTTTCTGGGGTGTACCGGCTGCGGATGAGAAAATGATGGGGGATGCCCCGGTCCCCTGAGCAATCAGGGAACCTTCCACTCGTAATTCGCAGTTGTTGCTGTCTGTGCCGCCGAAGCTCTTGTCATGGAGTGTTCTGAACAGGATTTGTGTCCCTGGCGCAATGGTGATGGTGACACCCGATGGAATGGTGATATCCCCTTCCAGGTTAACGGTTCCGGACCAGGTTTGATTGGATAACACAGTGCCATATTTGGGGATGGCCGAGGCAACCACGGTGACCGGAGTCCCTGCATGGGGGACTTCCACTCGGCCGTCGCTATCGGTTACCCTGGTTAATATCGTGTAATTCCCATCCAGTGGCGCAATCCAATCGTAGGTCCAGGTATTGGTTCCTGTGGCCTGATTCCATGTGGTCCCTCCGTCAAAACTGACCTCTACCTTGGTTACCCGTGACGACCCCGCGGCTGCCACACCGGTTATTCTGATCCCGCCGCCGCCGATGGTCGTGTTGGGCTCAGGACCACGGAGATGCGACAAGGGCAATCCGCTGACTGTGAGCGCCTGGCTCAACCATGGATCATACGTCACGGTCCCTTTGGTGCTCCCGTCGTATACGTCATATATGTCGTTGATATTTTTGGGGTTGCCGCCCTGGTCCATGGTCATGGTGGTGAGGACTCCCCACCAGTTGTACCGGGCATCCAGAGCATAGACCCCCTGATTGTTCAGGGCATAGCCGGTATTGCCCGTCACATTATTATAGACCACCGGCGATGCCGTACTCGTCTCCAGCCAGAGGCCGTCCCCACCATTGTTCTGAATGTTGTTATAGGCGATCACCGGGGTCAAGACCCGGTCCGTAGACGCGCTCCCCTGCCTACAGTAGATCCCATGACCGCCGTACCCGCTGACCTGATTCGCCATGATCACCGGGGCAAAGTCCCCGGCCGTGGTGTTGGAATAGGCATAGATCCCATAATTCGTGCCCCCGGTCCCCGTCCCCGTCAGGGTATTGTTGAAAAGGTCCAGCCGGGAATAATAACTTGCAGAGCCGTTCTCCAGATAGATCCCCGTACCCGATCCGCTCACCGTGTTCCCGGAAACCTCCAAGGTATAAGGATACGCCGGCTGACTCGATCCGGAGGAGGTATGGATCCCGTAGGTCCCGCCGTTCACAATCGTGTTCCCTTTGATCGTCACGGAAAGGATGTTATACCCATAAGACCGATTGAAATAGATCCCGTTGTTCTTGCTGCCGGTGATCTGGTTCCCCGTGACCACGGCCGTGGTGGACCCATAATGCCCGGTGTTATAGACATAGATCCCGTGATCGCCGGTATTGGTGATGACATCCTGATCCATGAGCAGATCCTGGGCGCCGCTCGTCCCCGCCTGGGCATAGATCCCCATGCCGGTCGTCAGATCATGGATCCGGCTGTCGGTAATATCCAGATTCAAACTGGAGCCCGTGTCATGGGTGTAGGTATGCACCCCGTGCGAGCTGTGATTGTAGATATCATTGTTATCCAGTGCCGCCGTAAGCACGCCGCTTCCCGAAACCTCGATATAGACCCCCTTGCCCAGACTCTCTCGGATCGTGCTGTTGGTGATGGATAGGCTGTCGGCGCCGCCGGCCGTACTGTACTGGATCCCGTAGTTGGAGTACTCAATCACGGCATGGTCGATCTGCAAGACGCTTCCCGCATTGCGGGTAAACTTGATCCCCTGCCAGTCCCCCGCGGCCTTGACCGATGCGTTGGAGGTGAAGGTCACAGGAGACGTCTCCGTCCCATTGATAATGAGTGAGCCGTTCACGATCAGCTCGGACCGGGAGGTGTTGGCCCCGCCGCTCGTATCGTCGGTGAGCGCAGGAAAAGCGATGGTGGTCCCGGCATCCAAAGTCAGGGTCATACCCGCAGGCACGGTCACATCCCCGGTAAGGGAAACCGCCCCGCTCCATGTCTCATTTGCGGTCATGGTCCCGGACGTGGTGGGTAGACTGGTATTAATGTTTATCGTGACCTGGGCCGCCGGAGCCTGCACCACATTGTTCTTGTCCGTGGCACGGGTCTCGATGGTATGAGGCCCGCCCGCAGTAAACACGGCATTGTAACTCCACGAATTCGTCCCGGTCACCGTAGTCCAGGCGCCTCCGTCGAGCCGGATCTCGACCTTGCTCACGCCGGAGACCGCATAGGCGACCCCGGTCACGGTCTTGGAAAGCTCACGAAGCGTATCCCCGGTTGCAGGCGACCGGATCGAGGAAACCGGAGACCCGTCCACGACCACCTGGGATGCGCCCCAGGGAGCGTACGCGACGGAGCCCTTTGACGAATTGTCGTAGGCATCGTAAATCTTGGCGATGTTCTTGGGATTGCCGCCGGAGCCCATCTCCGAAAGGACCGAGGCGTCCCAGTAATTGTACCGAGCATCGATGACCGACCCCCCATTGTTGTACAGGACATACCCGGTATTGCCCGTCACGTTGTTATAGACCGCAGGCGACGTCGCACTCGCCGCCAGATTCAGGCCGTCACCGAGATTGTTCTGAATGTTGTTATAGGCGATCACCGGCGTCAGGATAGAGCCGGAAACAGCCTGCCTACAGTAGATCCCATGATCGCCGTACCCGCTGACCTGATTCGCCATGATCACCGGGGCAAAGTCCCCGGCCGTGGTGTTGGAATAGGCATAGATCCCATAATTCGTGCCCCCGGTCCCCGTCCCCGTCAGGGTATTGTTGAAAAGGTCCAGCCGGGAATAATAACTTGCAGAGCCGTTCTCCAGATAGATCCCCGTACCCGATCCGCTCACCGTGTTCCCGGAAACCTCCAAGGTATAAGGATACGCCGGCTGACTCGATCCGGAGGAGGTATGGATCCCGTAGGTCCCGCCGTTCACAATCGTGTTCCCTTTGATCGTCACGGAAAGGATGTTATACCCATAAGACCGATTGAAATAGATCCCGTTGTTCTTGCTGCCGGTGATCTGGTTCCCCGTGACCACGGCCGTGGTGGACCCATAATGCCCGGTGTTATAGACATAGATCCCGTGATCGCCGGTATTGGTGATGACATCCTGATCCATGAGCAGATCCTGGGCGCCGCTCGTCCCCGCCTGGGCATAGATCCCCATGCCGGTCGTCAGATCATGGATCCGGCTGTCGGTAATATCCAGATTCAAACTGGAGCCCGTGTCATGGGTGTAGGTATGCACCCCGTGCGAGCTGTGATTGTAGATATCATTGTTATCCAGTGCCGCCGTAAGCACGCCGCTTCCCGAAACCTCGATATAGACCCCCTTGCCCAGACTCTCTCGGATCGTGCTGTTGGTGATGGATAGGCTGTCGGCGCCGCCGGCCGTACTGTACTGGATCCCATAGTTGGAGTACTCAATCACGGCATGGTCGATCTGCAAGACGCTTCCCGCATTGCGGGTAAACTTGATCCCCTGCCAGTCTCCCGCGGCCTTGACCGCCGCATTGGAGGTGAAGGTCACCGGTGACGACTCGGCGCCATTGATAACCAAAGAACCATTGACAATGAGTCCATAAGTACTTCCAATTTTAACTTCTGTTCCCTGCTCAACCGTCAAGGTGATTCCAGGATTGACAGTTAGGTTCCCCCCGACAATATAGGGACTCCCGGCTACTGACCAAGCTGTGTTAGTAATTATGTTGCCGCTTACATTTGTCGGGCCGGTACTATAATTTAAGGTAATCTGTAACTGAGATTGGTTCTGGCAGGTATCTATAGCATCAACAATAATGGTGTTTGGGCCTGCCCCCAGCGTGACCCCGGCTGAGTATGTCCCGTTGCTTACCGTCGCGGGGGTTCCGTTTACGTAGACCGAAGCGGTGCTGTCATTTATCGCACCTGATATAGTCACGTTAGCATTGTAAACTGTATCATTGTTATTATGAGAGGTAATGGTGATTACCGGCGGTGTCAGATCCAAGGTCAGCTGTCCGGTTGCCAGACGTATAGCAACTAAGGCATCACTCACATCGATGATCCCGTCTTGATTGCAAATAGGAGCGATGTCTCCGTGAATCAGTTCATCCGCTGTGGGGGTGATGAGTCCGGAAGCGATCCGTTGAAGGATCAAGGCATCTGCTATGTCAACTTGTCCGTCCGGATTTCCTCTCGGCGCCACATCGCCATCGTGGACCTGGTCGGCCCTAAGTCCTGTGGAGAGCAAAAGGAACCCAAGTAATAAACCCAAAAATAGAAAAAAGCGTTTTGGTCTGCTTTCCACACATCTAACCATGGCAGGAATTCCTCCTTTCCTCGGAACAAAGAGCATAAGGACACATGTCTATCCATTCATGAAGGTATCTAATAGAGCATATGATCTGGAGTAAAGGCTCCAATATGATTGTTTTCACTTGAGATGCGCCTCTTCTTACGGCCCGCTAAAATATCTTACGTTCATCGTAGGACCTGAAATAGCATTGCCGTTAAGGTCATAAACAGCAAAATGACTCGAATCGAGTTGCCCTAGATTGATCGTTGGATCCGACATGGTAAATCCTCCGATGCCAGACATATCAATATCGCTGGGATTTAAAGTACAGTAACCGGTATTGGGAAATACAATATAGAATTGAAACGTTGCCTTTGTGCCGCCCGTTTCTTTGATCAACTGTATCATCGTTTGATGTGTAAAGGGCGAGCTTCCGTCAAATACCTGGTTCTGTGAGAGGTATGGGCCATGGTCCTTGTATTTCTGCACGGTTTTAGTAGCGCCTAGACTGTTCGCATCAAGGCCACACCCGGAGCTCGCAGGATCAGGATCTTTAAAGAATGTGGCCGGCTTCAAATTAAATCGGACCGCTAATCCCCCAATGTCCGCCCGACCAGTTTGGAGAGTGAATTGGATTCTGGGCTTCGGTTCGAGGTCCGAAAGCTGCCCACCCATCCCGGTTACCTCCGAGAATACATGGGGGGAACCTTTGCCGCCGGAAAGGATCTCTAGTGGTATTGGATAATTATTAAAAAATCCGGGAAGCGGGAACCAATACCCAACATACTTCGGGAGCGTGCCGGCTGCTTCCCAACTGAGTGTGTAAGATCCTGTGGCGAGATCATCTGGCAAATCGATAAGGGCGCCAATCTGCCCGCTGAATCCTACCCATGGGTTATCGTAACTTGCGCTGCTCAAAGGATCCGGAAAAGAACGAAAAACAATTTGGATCTTTCCAGCCGATCCTCCGCTGCTGGTACCCGTAATCTCTTTTACTAAAACACCTCCCGAATCCTTAATCCGAACAATGAGATTATTTTTTGTGACTCCCTGCCCTTGTTCATCAGCAGTCCGGCCGATGGTCAAAGCAATGGTCTCTCCGGGTTTTGCCCTGAGCGGGAATGAACTTGTGGCGATGCATCCCGTAAGCGTTGAAAGCAGAATCATCATGCAAAGAAAGGCTGCTGCGTATACGACATGTTTCGTTCTCATTGTTTCCCCTCCCGGAAAAATATAAGGACTGCTGTTATAAAACACAAGAAAAGAACCATAAAAGATAATAAATAACACAAATTCTGGAAGATTATCTGGTGAAGCAATAAAATTTAAAGCAAAAATTGTACCACTTCCCCATCTTTTGTTACTTACATTTAACAGGAAGTATTTAACCCCTTAAAAGTATTGAAGAAAAAAATCATTCTTTTATCCCATAGATGGAAAAGATGGATAGGAAAAGGACAAGATGTCGTGTATAAAGTGGAAAAGTTTTACCACATTTGTGAAAAGTTTTTCCATTGTTTGGAAAAAGTTTTCCTATTAAAACTATTTCGGTACTTTTAATTAACACATAAGTACCCCCCCGGCTTTACTGGGGAACTCGCAGAGTTTGACATTTGCGGGAGCATAAGCGGGTTATTTTGTCTCGAGCGTGTGTAAGGATGAAGAGACCCTGTGGAGGGACTGATTATCTCTTAGCGCATACATTTTCCCGGTTTATAAAATAAAAGGAGGTGATTCTCAAAGGGTTTCTTTAGATAGCGGCTAATTCTTTTTTCTCATGGCTTTTTCGAGGCATGATAGAAGTAATAAAAAAAGCCATCAGACCTTGACAGCGGTCTTCCCGGTCTTGGGCTGCATCTCGATCACATGGATGGGGCAGATATCCGCACAGGCCCGGCAGCCCACGCATTTGGCAGGATCAACGACATGAAGCTGACCGGGTTGTCCCTGAATCGCGGCCACAG
>Ga0210049_1006042_pt1 | contig 10203 bp, 7 predicted proteins | sample CryGeyCG2014_300_2_FD_183964 | JGI IMG/M metagenome (GOLD analysis project Ga0210049, IMG submission 183964) | Groundwater microbial communities from aquifer - Crystal Geyser CG06_land_8/20/14_3.00 (SPAdes) (version 2) | ecosystem: Environmental > Aquatic > Deep subsurface > Groundwater | place...
AGTTTTCTGTTGAAATCAAAGAGGGGAACGAAGTTAAATCTCTTTTAAAATTAGATAAAGTTTTTAAAGCAGAAACCATCAAAGGAGAGGTTTTTGAAGCCAAATCAGTGGTGGTGGCTTCCGGAAGAAACCCTAGGCCCTTGAGAATCCCGGGAGAAAAAGAGTTTGAAGGCAAGGGCGTATCTTTTTGCGGCACTTGCGACGCCCCGTTTTTCAAGGATAAGACAGTAGCGGTTATCGGCGGAGGCAATGCTGCTTTAGAAACCGTTCTCGACCTTCTGCCCTTTGCCGCAAAAATCTATGTTCTGGAAATCAGTTCCCGCTTGCTGGCTGACGAAATCATTCAGCAAAGAGCCAAGGATTCTGGGAAAGCAGAAATAATTTTAAGGGCGCAAGCTTTAGAAATTAAGGGGAAAAGCACAGTTGAAAACCTGGTTTTCCGCGATTTAAAGAGCAATCAAAACAAAGAACTGGGGGTCCAAGGAGTTTTTATTGAAATCGGCTCCCTGCCTGCCACCGATTTTTTAAAAGACCTGGTTGATTTTAACAAAGCAGGCGAGATTGTTATTGATCCTTTAGCCTGCGCCACCAAAACACCAGGCCTTTTTGCCGCCGGTGATGTTACCGACGTCAAGTATAAACAGATAGTAATTGCTGCTGGCGAAGGGGCCAAAGCTGCTTTGTCGGCTTATAACTACCTCCAAAACCAATGATGAAGTATCAGGGAGCGAAAATCGAATCAGTCAAAGCTAGAATTATTCTTGACTCTCGGGGAGAGCCGACAATTGAAGTGGAAATCCAGGTTTTGGGCATGAAAGTTTCAGCTTCTGTCCCTTCCGGAACCTCGGTGGGCAAATACGAAGCCCCGGTTGTTGAACCTGCCAAAGCTGTTTTAATTATAAACAAATTGGGCAAACAGATTGTTAAAAGAGAATTTGCTTCCCAGCAGATTTTTGACGATTGGCTTAAAGATCATAGTTCTTATGCCAACGTCACTCTACCTCTTTCCATTGTTTTCAGCCGGGTTTTTGAGACTCTGCCCAGGCCGCGGAACAAAAAACTGCCGAAACTAATGGTTTTGGTTTTTGAAGGGGGAACTCACGGCGATTCTTCCTTGAAACTCCAGGAGATCATGGTTTTGGCCAGAACAGTCAGACAGGGGAAAAAGCTTTATACTGAACTTAAAAAAGCCTTAAAAGATAAAGGAATTGATACTGACATTGGTTTGGAAGGCGGGTTTTCTCCCAATAATATTTCTGATAAGCAGGCTTTGGAAATCCTAACCAAAGTATTTTCAAAGAAAGTCAGACTTTGCCTTGATTTTGGCGGAAGCTATTTTAAGGGGAGCAATACGGAGCAGGAAAAATTCACAGATGATTTTCCGGTCTTTTCAATCGAAGACCCTTTTGGAGAGGACGATTGGCAGTCGTGGCAGGATTTTTATAAGAGGTTTGGTAAAAAATGTTTACTAGTAGGGGATGATTTAGTGGCAACCAACCTTAGCCGTTTGAGAAAAGCTTTGAGAATGAAGCTGATTAACGCCGTAATTGTCAAACCAAATCAAATTGGAAATATTTCCGACACTTTGGAATTTGTAAAAATGGCTAAGAAAAACAAATTAAAAATCATTGTTTCCCATCGGTCTGGAGAAACCAATGATCCTTTTATCGCTGATCTGGCATTAGCCGTGTCAGCTGACTTTGTCAAATTCGGAGGCTTGGCCAGGGGCGAAAGGATTGCCAAGTATAACCGGCTTTTAGAAATTTAAAAACAATTTCATGAAAAGAACTCTTGTTTCGGACATAACCAATAATTTAGGCAAGACGGTTAAGGTTGCCGGCTGGGTTCAGAATAAAAGAGACCACGGCAAAATGGTTTTTATTGACCTTGGGGACAGGAGCGGTATTTTGCAGGTTGTCGGCAAAGGAAACTTATCTGTATTAAAACCAGAGGATGTGGTGGAAATTACAGGTTTAGTGAAAAATAGGCCGCAAAAAGATGTGAACGACAAAATTGCCACTGGCAGGATTGAGCTTGAGGCCCAGGATTTGAATGTTTTGAGCAAAGCCGAGGAATTGCCTTTTGACATGGCAGCAGATAACCTGAATGTTGAGCTGCCAACCTTGCTTGATTGGCGAGCTTTGAGCTTAAGGCATCCCAAAGTTAAGGCGATTTTTAAGGTTCAAGAAACGATTATTCAGGGCTTTCGCGAGATTTTAAAACAAGATGGTTATACTGAGATCCAGGTACCAACCATAGTGCCGACAGCTACTGAAGGGGGGGCCGAGATCTTTAAAATCAAGTATTATGACAAAGATGCTTTTTTAGCTCAGTCGCCCCAACTTTATAAACAAATAATGGTGGGAGTTTTTGAAAGAGTTTTCACTTTAGCTCATGCCTACAGGGCTGAACCCTCAGTGACGACCAGGCACTTGAGCGAATATTTGAGTTTGGACGTGGAAATGGGTTTTGTCGAGTCGTTTCAAGAGATTATGGAAGAAGTGGAAAGAGTGGTGAGATATATTTTTCAAAAACTCAATAAAGAAAGAATCGTTGAATTGAAGCTTTTTAGCGCGACCACGCCGCCGCTGCCGGTCAAAATTCCTCAATTAAAAATGCGCGAGGCTCAGCAGATTATTTTTGAAAGAACCGGCCGCGATAACCGGCAGGAGCCGGATTTGGAGCCAGAAGACGAAAAAGAGATTTGCCGCTACGCTCTTGGAAAATACGGCTCAGAATTGATATTTATCACTCATTACCCGACTAAAAAAAGGCCGTTTTACACCTTTCCCGATCCTCAAGACCCGGAATACACCTGCAGTTTTGACCTTTTAGGTCGGGGCTTAGAATGGGTGACTGGCGGCCAAAGAATCAATGATTATCAGCAGCTTTTAGAGAATGTTAAGAAACGGGGGAATAAGCCTGCTGATTTTGAGCTCTATTTGCAGGCTTTTAGATTTGGCATGCCGCCTGAGGGCGGATTTGCCATAGGCGCAGAAAGGGTTACCATGCAAATCTTAGGCCTAAATAATCTCCGCGAAGCCTCGCTTTTCCCGCGCGATATGGAGAGAATCGACCAGAGATTGTCAGCCATTAAATCCAAAAAGAAACCAAAAAAAGATGAAAAGAAAAAGATTTAAATTTTTTCTAATCGGTTTGCTTTCAAGCCTGGTTTTTACCTTTGCGGTTAATGGCGCTGAGAAAAGCTTAGAAGCCTTTTTTATGGAGCAGGTCTATTTCCCGCCCAATACTTTTTTAGCCCAGGTTTCTAGAGAAAATCTTGTTAAGAAAACACCTTTTGATTTTAATATTGAGGCCAAGAGCGCCCTGGTCTTGAAAATAGAAGCTGATGGCACACAAACAGTTATCTTTGACAAAGATTCAGATCAGCCTTTGCCGATCGCTTCTTTGACAAAATTAATGACAGTTCTGGTTTCCCTGGAAAGCCAGCCTCTGAGCCAAAAAATCGAGATTACTTCTCAAATAATTTCTCAGCAGGGAAACAGCGGCAGTTTGAAGGTCGGAGAGAGAATCAGCGTCAAAGAGCTGATAAAGATGGCCTTGGTGGAATCCAGCAATGACGCGGCTGATGCCCTGGCGGAAATCAGCGGCAGGGAAGACTTTGTTACTCTAATGAATCTGAAAGCAAAAGAAATAGGCTTGAGATCAACCAGGTTTTCCACTCCGACCGGGCTTGAAGCAGAAGATAATTTTTCCACTGCCAGGGACCTGGCCAACTTGGTTATTCTGATCTTGAAAAGATATCCTTTGATCCTGGATATTTCTAGCCAGTCGTCCATCACTATCTTGAGTGAAAATGAAAAACCCCACCATATCGCTTTCAATACCAATGATTTGTTGGCTGTGGGAGAGATCCAGGATTTAAAGATTGTCGGGGGCAAAACAGGCTATACCGATGAGGCTGGCGGCTGCATTATTCTGGTTTTAAAAGACCAGGACAACAATTATTTTATAAATATAATTCTAGGAACGGGTTTGAGGGAATCTCGTTTCTCTGAAATGAAAAAATTAATAGAAGCTTTTAATGTAAGATAAGATGAAATTTTCCGGTCTTTCTTTTGACGTCATAAAGATTCTCGCCCTGGGATCTTTGGCTTTTGTCTTTGCTTCTCTTTTGTCCGGGCCCTTAATCAAGTTTCTGTATAGGCACAGGCTTTGGCGCAAAGAAGTCCGCCAGAAAGCCATTGACGGCAAAGATGTTTCCTTTTTCCAGAAGTTTCATTCAGAAGGCGAGATTCATACCCCGAGATTCGGCGGTATCCTTATTTTCAGCACCACTTTGGTTTTGGTTATTCTGTTTTTTCTGCTTGCCCAGTTTACCGATATTGAAATTTTCCAAAAGTTCAATTTTCTGAGCCGCAATCAGACCTGGCTGCCGCTTTTTGCCTTGTTTTCCGCTTCCTTGTTGGGCCTGGCTGACGACCTGCTTCAAGTTTGGGGCAAGGGCAGATACATTGGCGGCGGCCTGAGCTTGGTTTATCGTTTGAGCCTGGTGGCAATTATCGGCATTATTGGCGCTTTGTGGTTTTACTTTAAGCTTGACTGGCATACTCTTCATATCCCGGGCATCGGCAATCTGGAGATAGACGGCTTCTATATCCCTTTATTCATCATTACCATGATGGCGGTTTATTCCGGCGGAGTGGTTGACGGTTTAGACGGCTTGGCAGGCGGGGTTTTTGCCACTGTTTTTGCCGGCTTTGCCGCCATTGCTATTTTCCGCCACCAGATTGACCTGGCCGCCTTTTTATCAGTGATTCTGGGGAGCTTGCTGGCCTTTCTATGGCATAATATCCCTCCCGCCAGATTTTACATGGGCGAAACAGGAGTTTTGGGTTTAACCGCGACTCTAACTGTCGTTGCCTTTTTAACTGATTCGGTGGTGGTTTTGCCCATTATCGGTTTTGTTTTAGTCTTGGAATCAGGCTCGGTCATCTTGCAGCTTGTTTCCAAAAAACTGAGGGGCAAGAAATTATTTCTAGCCTCCCCGATCCATTATCACTTTGAAGCCAAGGGCTGGCCCTCTCACCAGGTGACCATGAGGTTTTGGGTAATCTCCATGGTGGCGATGATGATCGGGGTGATTATCAGGCTTTTCGGCTAAACCCCGTAGGAAAACGCAGGGGTTTTCGTGAAACTCAAACAGCTAAAATATTTTCTACCGAAAACCCCTTAAAACGCTTTAAACAACAACTTTATGATAATCAAAGTTTTAAATTTTTTAACCACGGAAAATATTTAATTTCCTACGGGGTAAAACTATGGAAGAAAAATCTTTCGTTTCTTTGCGCAAAGACTATTCGCAGTTTGTCTACGAAAAGTTCTCCTGGAACGTTAGAGGGAAATCTTTGGCAATTTCCTTTAACTTTAGAATTCCTCCGGATATTTCGTTTTCGCCTTTAATAATAATCAAGAATATTGATCCCTCAAGGGTTAAGGAGATAAAAAAAGGAATTATCAACAATCTGGTCTTTAATCTGGGCCTGATGGAAATGATTTCTTACTGGAAAGCGACTTGTTCCTCGGAGATTTTAGTAAAACCAGGGTTTTTGGACAAGGAACAGCTTAGGTGGTGGAAAGACCTGATTATTAACGGCATGGGCCAGTTCTTTTTTGAGAACAGGATTGATTTTCAAGGCAAAGACTTTTTAAAGATAAAGAGTTTGGGTAAATCTTTTAAAAGAGCAACTTTGAAGCTGAAAGAGAGATTTTTGGTTCCTGTCGGCGGCGGCAAAGACTCAATCATTACCCTAGAGTTTTTAAAGAAAGCTAAAAAAGAAGTCAACTGCTTTGCTTTGAATCCGAGTCTGGCTGCTGAAAAAATCATTAAGATTTCAGGCGGCAAAGAGCTAGTCATTGTTCAGAGAAAGATTGACCCTAAGCTTTTGGAAATGAACAGGCAAGGATTTTTAAACGGCCACACCCCCTTTTCGGCTTACCTGGCTTTTTTGAGCGTTTTGGCAGCTGTTCTGTTCGATTACAAATTCATCGCTTTTTCAAATGAGCAGAGCGCCAATGAGGGCAATGTTTGGTATTTTGGCCAGGAGATAAATCACCAGTATTCAAAGACTTCCAGGTTTGAGAAAAAGTTCAGGGATTATTGCCAGAAATACCTGGTCAAAGGAGTAGATTACTTCAGTTTTTTGAGGCCTCTTTATGAATTGCAGATTGCCAAGATTTTTTCCCAATATCCCCGCTATTTTAAGGCGTTTTTAAGCTGCAACCAGGCTTTAGCGACAAAATCAGGTTTGAAAAAGCCGACCGGAAAATGGTGCGGCCAGTGTCCAAAATGCCTGTTTGTTTTTACCTGCCTTTATCCTTTCATCGGAGAAAAGGAATTAATTGACATTTTTGGCCAGAATCTTTTTGCCAAAAGAGAATTGTTGCCAGCCATGAAAGAGCTGATAGGGGAGAGCGATTTTAAGCCATTTGAGTGCGTTGGCACCAAGAAAGAAAGCATCACTGCTTTTTATTTAAGCTGGAAAAAAGCAAGGCAAATTGGAGAGCCGAAGTTTCTCTTAGCCTATTTTAAAGACAAAATATCTCCCAGGTATTTCAATTTAGAATCTGAATCGGAAAGGATATTGAGGTCCTGGAACTCAAAGAATTATCTTCCGCCAGAATTAAAGAAGATGCTTCAAGCCGAGATTTAAGACGATTTTGTGTTATTTTGAAGATGCAATGTTAGACTATCTGAAAAACAAAAAAATTGTCATTTTGGGGTTTGCCAGAGAGGGGATAGATACTCTGCGGTTTTTGCGCCGGCTTTTTCCCAAAAAAGCAATTGCCGTCGCCGACAAATTAGAAATTAAAAACCTTGTTAAGAACGACAAAGCAATAGAATCACATTTCGGCAAAGATTACTTAAAGAAAATAGGGGATTACGATATTATCATCAAGTCTCCCGGCATTCCGCCAAAAACCATCAAGCCTTTTTTAAGAAAGGGCCAGATCGTAACCTCGCAAACAGAAATATTTTTTGACAATTGCCCGGGTAAAATCATCGGCATCACCGGCACCAAGGGCAAGAGCACGACCGCGTCTTTGATCTATGAAGTTTTAAAAAAGGGAGGAATAAAAGCCCATTTGCTGGGCAATATCGGCAAGCCGGTTTTATCTCATTTGTTTAAGGCAAAACCAGATGACATCTATGTTTGCGAGCTTTCCAGCCACCAGCTGCTGAACTTGAAGAAATCGCCTCAAATAGCCGTGTTTTTGAACATTTATCCCGAACACCTTGATTATTACAAGGATTTTAAGCAATACCTCAAAGCAAAGCAGAATATCTGTCGTTATCAGAAAAGCTCTGATTTTTTCCTTTTCAATCCTGACAATAAAGACGTTAAGAAAACATCGGCTTTTACCAAAGCAAAGAAAATCGCCCTGAGCCCGAAAAAGGCCAAGGAGTGGGGGAGAGTCAATCTCCTCGGAGGCTTTAACCTTTTAAACATGGCGGCGGCAGCTGAGGTTGGCCGCATCTTTAAGATTCCTGATAAAACAATAGCCAAAGCTTTAAAAAGCTTTAAACCCTTGCCCCATCGTTTGGAATTCGCAGGAACATATAAAAAGATAAGATTCTATAACGATTCCTTGGCAACCATTCCCGAGGCAACCATGGCTGCTCTGGATGCTTTGGGAAAGGATGTGGAAACCATATTCCTTGGAGGCTTTGACAGGGGATTGGATTTCAAGGGCCTGGCGAAAAGAATTTTAAAGAGTAATTTGAAAAACCTTGTCTTTTTTCCCGCAACTGGCAAGCGGATTTGGAAAGAAATCATTAAACTCAACAAGAAAAACCGCTTTTTCCACTGTCTTTTTACTGATAAGATGAAGACGGGCGTAGCTTTTGCCTATAAACAGACTTTGCCGGGCAAAATCTGCCTTCTTTCCTGCGCTTCCCCCAGTTTTGGCTTGTTTAAGGATTACCGGGAAAGAGGAGATCTTTTTAAGAAATGCGTAAAAGAAGCGGGCAGGAAATGAAAAATTTCAGGAAACCAGAGTATATTTTATTCTTAGCCAGCCTGACTTTGGTTTTGCTCGGGGTTTTGATTCTGGCTAACGTTTCCGCTGTCTATTCCATGGAAAAGTTCAACAATCCCAATTATTTGCTCAAGCATCAGATTCTTTACGGATTACTGCCCGGCCTGGCTCTCGGCATTGCCGGGTTTTTAGTCCCTTTGGAGCTTATAAAAAAATATGCTTTTTGGCTCTTTTTTACCAATCTTTTGTTTTTAGGATTGCTGGCCTCTTCCAAAATCGGCCTGAATTTTTTTGGCGCTTCCCGCTGGATAGGATTGGGACCGATTGTTTTCCAGCCTTCAGAGTTCTTGAAATTAAGCCTGATTGTCTATCTGGGGGCTTGGCTGGCAAATCAAGACTTTTCCAGATTTAAGCCTTTGGTCCCTTTTCTGATGATTGTGGGCATTATTGCTGTTTTACTGGCCCTTCAGCCGGATATCGGCACTCTGGGAATTGTTCTTTTAATTGCTTCGGTGATGTTCTTTTTATCAGGAACTCCTTTTTGGCAGAATCTTTCTATCTTGGCCCTAGGAATAGGCATGATCGGTCTTTTGATTAAAACCGCCCCATATCGATTGAATCGCTGGCTGGTTTTCATCAATCCTGACTTAGATCCCATGGGCAGAGGCTATCAGTTAAAGCAGTCTTTGATTTCCATTGGTTCTGGCGGCATTTTGGGACTTGGCCTGGGAATGTCTCGTCAGAAATTCGGCTTTTTGCCCCAGACTATTGGCGACGCCATTTTCCCGGTTTTTGCCGAAGAAACGGGCTTTATTGGAGGAATAATCCTGGTCGGGCTCTTTTTGATTTTCCTTTGGCAGGGATTCAAGATCGCCAGGCTTTCAAGAGACAGATTCTCGCAACTGTTGGGCATAGGCATTTCTTTCTGGATCGGGTTTCAGGCTTTGATAAACATTTGCTCGATGACCGGCCTTTTCCCCTTAACCGGAGTGCCTCTGCCTTTTATAAGCTACGGCGGTTCCCACCTGGTTTCCGAATTGGCAGGATTGGGAATATTATTGAACATTTCAAAAAGTACTACGAATTACGAATGAATACGAATATACGGATTCGTAAATTCGTAAAAAATTAGTAATTAGTAGAAAATTATGAAAATAATCCTTACTGGCGGCGGTTCAGGAGGCCATATTTTTCCCCTCATTGCCGTTGTCAGAGAGATAAAAAGTCTTTATCTACAAAAGAGACTTGAGGAAAACCTCAATGTCTTCGGCGAGGTCGGTTCTAAAAAACAATACCAAAAAAAGCTGGAATTCTATTATTTAGGGCCGCAGGATGATTTTAGCTTGATTCTTTTGGGCCAGGAAGGAGTGGAAACCAGAGAAATCTTGGCCGGGAAATTAAGGCGCTATTTTGACTGGCAAAGTTTTCTTCAAAATATTGTTGATATTTTCCTAAAAACGCCTTTGGGAATCATCCAGTCTTTTTTGATGCTTTTCTTTCTGGCTCCCGACGTCATCTTCAGCAAAGGCGGATACGGTTCCTTTCCCGTAGTCTTGGCTGGCTGGCTTTTGGGTATTCCCATTTTTTTGCACGAATCAGACGTTGATCCTGGCTTTGCCAATCAACTGCTGGCGAGATTTGCCAAAAAAGTCCTTGTTTCTTTCCCAAAGACCGAAAGATTCCCGCCTTCCAAGATGATCTTAACCGGAAATCCGATCAGGAAAGAGATTCTTCAGGGAGACTTGACTGAAGCAAAAGAGCTTTTCAAGATTACCCAAGAAAAGCCGATTATTCTGGTTATCGGTGGCTCCCAGGGCGCCCAGAGAATCAATGACTTGATTTTGGCCATTCTGCCGGAATTACTCAAAGAGTTTGAGGTTTTTCACCAAGCCGGGGAAAGAAACTTTTCCAGGCTTAAAGCTGAAGCCAACATTACCATTCCCAAAGGCATGGAAAAGTATTATCATGTTTTTCCCTTTTTCAAAGAACAAGAGTTAAAGCACATCTTATCTGCAGTTAATTTAGTCGTCAGCCGGGCTGGAGCAGGTTTGATCTTTGAAATTGCCGCTGTCGGCAAGCCCTCAATCCTGATTCCTTATCCGGAAGCGGCTCAGGGGCATCAGTTAAAGAATGCCTATGCCTATGGAAACAGGGGAGCAGCGGTGGTTATGGAAGAAGCCAACCTCACTCCTAATTTTTTCT
>Ga0210049_1006046_pt1 | contig 10201 bp, 11 predicted proteins | sample CryGeyCG2014_300_2_FD_183964 | JGI IMG/M metagenome (GOLD analysis project Ga0210049, IMG submission 183964) | Groundwater microbial communities from aquifer - Crystal Geyser CG06_land_8/20/14_3.00 (SPAdes) (version 2) | ecosystem: Environmental > Aquatic > Deep subsurface > Groundwater | place...
AAAGGACTAAAATTGAACCCAAGATTGGTGAAAAACAAGCCACCCAAGCAAAAGCGAAAGTCAAACCAACTAAAAATGAGCTTGTTCGATGGTTAAATCTGAAAAATATTTTTTTAATTAAATTAGCTCGATGATTTTTGAATATCTTTAAGATACCAACAAATTCTAAACCAAAAAGGACAATAATCACTCCGCCTATTTTCTGCACTAATAAACGATAAGAGATTAAAATTTGACCAAGCTTGCTAGCGCTGGCGCCTAAAATAATAAAAAGAACTGAAAAACCTATGACCAGTAAAAGTGAATGAGCAAACAATCTTAATCTAATGCTTTTGCTTGACAAATCTTTCTGTGAAATACCCACAAGCCAAGCAAGATAAGGTGGAATTAAAGGCAAGATGCAAGGCGCAAAAAAAGACAAAAAGCCAGCGGCAAAAGCAGTGATGAGAGAAATTTCTTTACTCATATTATTCCTTTGGAATCATTGACAGCATTGTTTCTAAATCCGCTAAAGATGCCAGTCCGGGCCGCATAGTAATAATTTTTCCCTGTTTGTCAATTAAAAAATGCGAGGGGGTGCCACGAATCAGATATTGATTCCAAATTTTTCTTTGCTCATCCAAAAGAATGAGAAAATTAATATTCTCTTTTCCAATATAATCTCGAATAGTTTGTTTTGGCTCACCGCCGTCAACCGCTAAAACTTGAATTTTGTCTTGATACCTTTTGGTAAATGTTTTTAAGTCATCTTTTTCTTTAGCACAATAGCCGCACCAGGTAGCCCAAAATACCAAAAGGACCGGCTTTTTGCCGCGAAAATCACTTAAGCTAATTTTATTACCATAAACATCTTCCGAGATAAAATCAGGTGCTGGGGCATTAATTTGAGGTCTGGCCTTTTCATTTTTTTCAGAAGTATTAATTGATTGTCCTTGAATTAAATTGTTTTCGGCTATAGAATTTGTTGGAGGAGAATTGGATAATATCTTATAACCTCCAATCATTCCAAAAATTATCACTAAACACCAAAAAATTGTTTTTGTTTTCCGAGATAATTTTTTATCCTTTATTTTAGAATCCTTGTTGGTATTCAGCATATCCACCGCCTCTTTTGTGGTTTCACAAAGAGGGCAACCTTCTTCTTGTTTATTGTTGTTTTTTTGATTCATAAACTAAACAAAAAATATTAAAATTACCGCGCCTACAATGAGCATAAATAAGCCCATTACTAATTTTTGCGTTTTCTTATGTTTTTGTTGCCATTCGCCAAACTTAACTAAAGTGTATGGGTTAGTAGAAAGAACCAATAAAATAATTAAAGGCATGACAAACATTAAGTTGTAAAGCAAAAGATACAAAAATCCAGTCAGAAATGTGGTTTTGGAAGCCAAAAGAGCGGTGATTGCCGCGTAAATTCCGCCAGAACAAGGCACTGAACAAAGACCCACTAAAAAAGCGGCGATGGCCACTGTCGGCAAAGTGGCTTTTTGTAAATAGCTCTTTATCTTTTCATTGGGAACTTTGGGTATTTTAATCCCTAACTTAAATTGAGGAAAAAAGTAATCTTTTAAATTTATTAATCCTAATAAAATCAGAAGCCAAGAGCCTAATTTGGCAAAAAAATGATGTTGGCCAAAAAGCATAATACCTGAAAAAAGACCAACACCGATAACTAGGTAAGTCAAAAAAATGACCAAAATATAAACAAGACCTAAACCAAGAATGTTTTTAAACGACCTGCGAAGAGTCAACAAAAAGGCAATAAAGAAAATTAAGATAGCGATGGCGCAGGGGTGAATGCCGTCTAAAAAGCCAGTAATAGCAACTAAGGGAATCATTGCCATAGGAGTTGCAGTATTAATGCCGTTATGAATATTATTGACTAAATTATTTAACATAAGCATGAATAGTTACTTCAACTTGTGGGTTGACAGGGTCACTGCTTTTAACATAAATAATTCGTTCTTGGTCGCCTTTAGCGTGCGGTGAGTCCCCCATCAGTCCAGTGTCATAAGTTACATTCAGGTCGGTCTCTTCGTCAAGCCCCAAGATTTTTTTTCCAACCTCGGCAGAAGTACAGGCGCAAGAAGTGGCCACTCTTTTTATCTCCAAAACTTCACCACCCAAATTTTTAATTTTAAAAGTATGTTCGGCAATTTTTCCATATTCAATCTCTCCAAAATCAAAAACTTTGGGAGTAATTTCAATTTGCGGGCGACTGTCAGTCTGATACTCTACACCGGGTACAGCTTTAAAATAGCCCACTGTCGCTAATCCAAAAATAGCTAAAATTATGATAACAGCGATAATAATAGTTTTTTGACTCATATAATAAAAATTAAATTAAATCTTTTTTCTTTTCCTCAAATTCTTTTTTATCAATCTCGCCTTTAACATAACATTCTTTGAGAATTTCTAAAGCAGGCTTGCCTTTGGTCTCGTGCTTGCCCTGATTCACAATCCACTTTATCAACGCAACCATGGCTAAAATAACAAGTCCCCAAAATAAAATCATAAATATCCAACCGAACCCCCAACCAAACCAACCTATTGGATTGGTAGCAAAATTTCCCATCATAGAGTTATTACCACCTCCCATCATACCACCGCCCATCATCATGTTAGTCATCATATTTTGGGGCATTGGCGCATTTGGTTCGCAGTTACTCATTCGTTTACCCATCGCAATATGCATTTGTTCTTCACCTTCTCGGCCCATCATCTGGATCATCATATTATTCATTGCCTCGTGTTGCTCACCAGCCATTTGACCCATAAAGTATTCTCCAAGCGCGCCAAAATCATCTTCGGATAAATCTTCGCAGTTTAATTTTTTAGCTTGCAGTTTTTCCCAAACTGCTTTTCCTTCGGCTTCCTCGCGGGCAGTGTGTCCGTCATCGCTCTGCGTAATCGTGTTATTTTCACTCATCATATCTCCCATCATTCCTTGCGCAAGAGAGTAGCTTGGGAAAGCATAACTTAAGGCGAAAATTAAAATTGTAAAAGAAAGCAATTTTTTCATAAATTATTTGGCATTATTTATAATATTTTGAATTATTTGGTCAATTTCTTGCGGCATATTGCCTAAATCTGCCTCCGGGAAAAACTGCGGCAGAATAACCGGCCGCATGCCGGAAATAAAAGTCTTTGGTTGTAATAACAGTATAATCAAATCCCATTTTAATCAACTTGATTCAATTCAATTTTTACTTTTGTCTCAAAATTAATTGGATCGTTGGAAAAAACATAAATTTCTCTAATGGCTGTGCCGCGAAAATCTTTATGGACATCAGGGTCATACATAATTTTTAATTGGGCAGTTTCCCCTGGGGGAATTGCCACTCCTTCCCATTCGGGGTTTTCAGAGCCGTGGCCCGGCATGGTAAAAAAAGGAGACTCACTGTCTCTAAAAATTAAGGAAGCGAAAGTACAGCCACAGGAAGTATCAAGCCTATCAATAACTAAATCACTTTTCCCTTCGTTTTTCAAATTAAAATAAGTAAAGACTTTTCCCGCTCCCTGGCTAACATCTCCAAAATCGTAAGTTTCCGAGCTCAAAGAAATTATCGGTCGGTTGGCCGGAGCTGTCTTTATTAGTTCTTCTTTAATTTCCTCTCCTTTGTTTTTATCAACAAAAGAATTCAATCCGTATTTTTTAACATAAGCTAAAATAATTTCTTTTTCGGAAAGATTTTGAACTGCCAGAGAATCAATATAGTCTATTCTTTCTTTAGCCGCGCCACAACAAATCTTATTTTTATCTAAGGGTTGGCCACAACAAGGACAAAAAAACAAAGGATAGATCTCCGCCGCCAAAACTGGATTCACCACCGCCCCTTTGATACTACGGAGGCGCCCCAGTTTCACTCCTTGGGATTCAACGGTAAAGGAAGTAATCAAAAGCGCAACTAAAAGCAAACTTATTACCATCCAGGGGTTAACTTTCAATTTTAAATTTTCAATTTTAAATTTTCTTATCATACCCCGCATCCTCCTCCGGCAGCTCCGTAAAGATAGGGTAAACCACCAATCTCCTGACTAATTGTGGCCGCTCCTTGACCCGAAGAAAATTCTTGGCTCAATGCTTCTTTGAATTGGGCTACTTGGATTTCGGTTACACCCGAACTTGCTGGTCTACCCGATAAACCCGAAGACCCTAAAAATCTCATTCCCCAAATTGTTAGCAAAACCGCTCCCAAAACAAAAGCTATTGTCTGCCAAAAGGAAAACTGTGGTAGTTTATTCTTTTTACTTTTTAAGTTTTGCATAAATTTTTTAAATTTAACACCCTCCAACCATTTGAGGTAAGAAATCAGGAAATTCTTTTAAAATTTGTTCTATGCCGGATTCTCCAGCTTTTGCCATTCTATCCAACTCTGCTGAAAGAGTTTGTTTTGGGAAATATGTTATTTTCCATTTTGTTAATTCATCCAAAATCTGCTCATCAGTAAATTCTTGAGGGTGGTTTTTTATCAAATAAGCAGTTAACCCCCGCATCATTTGAGAATGGTCGCAACCGCAGGCGGCCTCTCCATTCTCAAAAACTAAAGTTGTTACTCCACAGCAATACTCACAAGCAATAGAAGCACCAATCTTTTTATAGCGTTCTAATCCAGTCGCGGTTAAATCCGTTAAGGCTATCTTTTTGCCCTCAGTGCCGTAAGTAGGGTCCAATATCGCGGTTTTATTAATAGCGTCTTGAACTTCATCAAAAGAAATATCTAATTCTTTTCCATAAACATTGGGAGTTCCCTTGGGAATAAAAGAGTTTTTAATTTCTTTAAATTTCAAATAAGCTGCGGCTTCTACAGATAAATTCTCTGAATTAGAAACCATTTGGGATACTTCTTTTTCCTTTGAAGGATTCTTCCAACTATAATAACTGTAAACTGTGCCGGCGCCGATAATTATCCCAATTAAAATAAAAATTACTGAATCGGGAATTTTTTTTCTTGTAACATAATTTTAATTATTGAATTATTTATGAAATAATTTCGTCACTTTTAAAATTTCGTCAATCATTTCTTGTATTCTTTTTCCATTTCTTGTCTTCATTGCCGTTTTAAAACAAGTATTAAGATGATTTTCCATAAGCAACTGATGGGCTGATTTCAAAAGTCCTATCACCGCCAAGTTTTGCTGCATAATATCAATGCAGTATTTATTGGCTTCAATCATCTTGATGATTTTTGATATTAAGCTTTGGGCCTTCTTAAAATTGATAAGAGTTTTTTCTTTTTGAGAAGTCATGTTCTTAAAATTAACGACCCGCCCACACCCTGACCATAGGTATAGGTCTATTGTATCAAACGGAAAATTCTTGTCAATAGCATAGCAAATTTACTTTTAAGTATACTTGTGAGTATACTTGTGCTAAATTAGAAGCATAAAGACATTAAATTTCTGAGCCCACCCGCCACCCATTTTAAGGTCCCACCGTTCGCTCGCAAAAAATTCTGGCCGTCCCCGCCGCCGTTGAAACTTTGGCGGGCAGGCATTCAGGCGGACGGAAACGCTGGGGCGAGGTTTCAAATCATTCGAGCGATTTTCGCTCGAAAAAGGTTCGAGCTTCGTTCAGCAATTGCGACTAATCTTGTATTGTAATAACGAGCGTAACTACTCCCGAGGTTGCTGGGCAAAATGTTACGATGTCGTTGTTTTATATATAAATGAACCACATTGTTCACTTGAATTCCCCTATGATAAAATCACTTTATGATAGTTGTATTGGATAGAAAAATTACAAAAGAGGAATTTGAAAAAGCCAGAGAGGTTTATAGCGATTATATAAAAAATGTTATTGATGTAGAAAAAAACATTTTAGCTGTGGGTGGGGAGTATCATATTGATTGTGAAGATGTGTTAATTAAAAGTGGTAGTAAACAAGAAGATTTATATGGTGGTGGATACAGAGTTAGTTCAAAAGAAGTTGAATATATGGCTATGAGAAATTACAAACCTGCACTAGGTAAGTATACATATGAGATATACGATAAGAATGTGAGGGGTAGGTTATTTGAATTAACAAAAAAGCATTTAGAAATATGAAAAAAGACAGACAGTTTATATTAAATTCAATAAAGATGGATCTTTACAGAGTTGTTACCGCAGCGGGGGACATCGGTAAGGAAATTCCCCTAGACTCTATACAAATATTCCTAAACCATGCGGATAAAGATTTTGGAAAAATAGATCTAACTCCGCACGAGAAAGAATTAAGGAGTCACCTTAAAAATCTTGCTGCTAAAGTGGGCAGTCTTAATAACCCCAATGGAAGATTAAGATGGGCCGAAGATGTACTGACTACGCGCTGTCGTCTTTAAAAAGTTCAACTGCAAAAAATAAAACGCACTCTTTCCCATTAATATTCCGCCGATGTGTAAATTCCGTTCCCACAACAGGCTCCCCCATATTCAAAACCATTGTTTGCCCTGGAGGAATACTTTCCATATCTTGCTCAATGAATAGGCGCTGTCGCATTCTCTTTGCCATAACATCACCAAGAAGTTCGGCGATGTTTAATTCGGGGACTGGTCTAATGGCATGGCGCTACATTCTGGACGTAGAAATTACCATAGGATTCCGCGGTCCTAGACCAATTCAGATTTTTTGAAAAGATATATCCAATATAACTATAAAAATTTGGCGCTTCTCAAAACAGCTCCATTCTTCTCCCACAATTTTCTAACTTCCAAAATGTAATCTAATTTTCTTTCTCCTTCCTTCACAGCATCCTTTGCGTTATCCGAAATATATCCCCTACAAGCTATATTCAACGCCGCTTGAATATCCGCATCAGTTTTATATCCACAAAAAGGGCATCTATAAATATAGCTATTTCCTCTCCTCTTCAACAACTGCTCTACATCTTCTCCTTCAAGCAAGACTTCCCTTATAGGCGGCCTTGCGTACTCTTTTATAGACTTCAACACTTCCTTCCCTTTAATTGTTTTTCCTAACAGACTCTTTTGTAAAAACCCCCTTACCTTCTTTTCATCGCCAACATTAAAAATAAATTCGTCGCCTCCCTTTTCATATTCCTTGTCATTATCTATAACAAGTTCAAAAGGGGTTCTTGCACAATTGCAACAAGTGTAACTTGTCGCATAGGAAGATATATGGTTTCCCATTTGCTTATTCTTTTTGCCCCAGATCATCTCTGAAACTAGGGTATCCGCACCACTCTCCCTATAAACATCTGAAACCTTTATAGATCGGTATATTTTAGCCATTCTATTACCACCTGTCTCAAAATTGCTTATAGATATCTCATAAATTATCTTTGCTTTATACGCCAAAGCAATGCTATGAATTTGATTTCTTAAAGAGTGTATAGCCATTTCTCGTACTCGCGCGACAGCTGTGGAAGAGCTAGAAAATACTGCCATTACCTGCTTTTTCTTCATATCCTGTACACGCTCTCTTATTTTTCGAAGAGCTGGGTCCTTAAGGAATCCCCAGGACAGAAGCTCTATTCTGTCCCTTACTATTCTTACCACTGCATAGGCAACACCAAATTCTCCAACATCCAAACCCAAATATGTATTCCTTTGCTCTATTTCTGCAGATTGCTCCTTATAATCTGTGGCAGGCACCAAGTTAAGGGGAAGTGAGTAATATAATCTTTCTTCGCAAGATTTTTCTTTCTTCAGTAAAGGTAAAAGTTTATCTTTATCCCACGAAACACCCCATTCCTCCTCCAATACTAAGCTAGGCTCGCTCAATACAAGATTCATTAAATCCCATTCTTTGGTTTTCTTAAAAAGCCTATTCAAAAATTGGATTTGGTACTTAGAGGTTCTGATACGCCAAATATTATTTTTAAAAATTTCTACTTCTTTAGCTTTAGCAAAATCTGTTTTATCCTTAAATATCAAACATTTTTCCTGGTTTTTTTCCTCCCCCAAATCTCCCTTCTCTTCTATCAATACACCCCAGTTGCGAGAAAAGTTTTTAGTCTGTTTCTCTCCCACCAAACATAACAAAGGAAATTTCTGATTGCTACCTATCATTTGTGTAACATATCTAACAACAAACTTGTCTCTAGTATATAAAGTAATCATCCCCTTTATTTCACTGGTTATGCAATTAAATATCATTTTGCTTAAATAGTAACCACTCAAGCAAGAGCCAAAATTTTTTATGAGGGAAGCGGCTTCTGGGAAGAGTTTCAAGTCATACGATGAAAAATCCATCGAAAAATCCTTGTTACAACTCAAGAGCCAACCCAATGTCAATTTATATATCTCTATCAAATCTACAACTTCTCCTGGGTTACTGTTTTTCCAGTCGGGGCTAATTTGATATTTGTCGAGAAGATAAGATATATCCTTTCTTGGATTGCTTATTTTAACAGGTAATATTCTTATAGCCACATGAGATTCTCTCGGGTATCTATAAAAAACCTCCGAGATCTTTGGTAGTTCTCCGTTATTATATTTTCTGAGCACCTGTTCAGTTATTTGTTTAAATCTGTTTGAATTAAAGGCGTTAATTTTGTACTTTCTACTTAACTTCTCAAGTTGCTTTGTTACATACTCTTCTGTTATTGAAGGGGGTTTGCGAACACTTACAGTTTCTAGAGCATTACGAATATCCTCAAGTATTTTTAAACCAACATCTATGGTCGGGAGAGATTTATTTATAAATTTATTGAATTGTTCCTTTTTACTTTCCCCAAAAAATCTAGGTATGTTGCGCAAATTACTATATAAATCTTTATATTTTTTGGTAACATCTCTGTCCTCCTTTCTCTCCTCTTCTGTTTGAATATATCTTTGATAAGACCCATTTAACAAACTCTTAAAATCTGACAAGATAAATCTGTAAAGCTCTAAATCATCGGAAAAATCTTTTTCTTTTAACATGGTATCAAGCAAAGGAAGCAAAGCTTCTCGTTGAGCTTCTATTTGTTCTCTTAAAGAGCTATCTACTACTTTTTTTAAATCTTCCTGTAATTTATCAAGGGCGATTTGATGTTTCTTTAAGTCCTCTCTAACTTTTATTAATTGTTCGGTATAGTTAGAATGCCAAGATTTAATTTTTCCGCCAATAATCATTCTATAATCCGCCCACGAAGAAGTAAGCTTAGGGTACCCTAATAACTTTGCCTTCTCACTCAAAAAATGTAAGCGCTTTTCCAATTCTGGCTCATTCTCCCACGATTTAGAAACAGCAAGGACAGCTGTTACAATCTTTTTAATCTCCCCCCCTGGACAATAAGTTAAAAAGCTCATTGAAATAATTAGAAAAGGCCGAAAAATTATTGTCTAACCCGAGCAAACTTTCACGCGAAATATCGAATTTTTTCAAACGCTCAAGACAGTTGGCTAAAGGGAGGTGCGGACTAAATTCCAAGGAAGGCTCCACAAAAAAAGTTAGTTTTGGTAAATCGTGATTATCTTTAAAATGAGGAAAAATTTTAATACCAAACTCTTCTTCCCAATAAAGAAACTGTTTACTCACTAGTATACTTTTACCCTCTACGATAAGGTCCTTGCTCCATTTATCTACACAGGCGATAACCTCTTCGGTATCTCTAAATTCCTCTTTAAAACACTTTAGAAAGCGCCCCCTCAAACTGCGAACATTACTGCTAGAACGAATTCCTGTATTAAGAAGAATAATATCTTTGAATTGCTCTTTATCCAACTTATTTTTTAGCTCAAAATCTATTTGTTCAAATATCTTTTCTGATGGGGATTTAGATCCTTCTAGCTTACTTATCAAATCAATTAGCGAAGTACTTTTGCTTTGCCAAATTACACCTGCTCGCAAGCTATCTATCCAAAAATCCACAAGGCTGTACCTGTTTGAATTTCTTGCATAGCTAGCCACATTTAAAGGTCCGAATAAATGCTCATAATCATAAATTATCTTTTCTGATAAATTGTTTAAGGCTGTTTTATTTGGAGCGACTAATGGATATTTAATAGAACGTATTGCAGCTTTACCTGTATATACAAGCCTCTTATTATGTAAAATGTAACCCTTAAACAATTTTTTGCGCATTATTAATTATCAACAAAATCAGGAAAGGGTGGAAGGCTAAAGTTTAGTTAAAAACTGGAAACCCTTTTTATTTTGATACTTTCGGAGAATGGGAACGCTAGTTATGCCTTTATCCCCGATACTTTCGGAGTGTACAACAATAACAGTAGCCTTTATCCCCGATACTTTCGGAGTAAGTTCACCAGATTTA
>Ga0210049_1006049_pt1 | contig 10199 bp, 9 predicted proteins | sample CryGeyCG2014_300_2_FD_183964 | JGI IMG/M metagenome (GOLD analysis project Ga0210049, IMG submission 183964) | Groundwater microbial communities from aquifer - Crystal Geyser CG06_land_8/20/14_3.00 (SPAdes) (version 2) | ecosystem: Environmental > Aquatic > Deep subsurface > Groundwater | place...
GGCGCGAGTACTTTTAGCTGGACCTTTATCAATAGAAATCTCCCCGTTCCCGAACTCGCGCCGTACATCGAATTGAAGGCGCCATCGGGTAAAAACTGGATTTGGAACGATCCGCCTTCAGAACAAAACTACCTGCGCGGCAGTGCCGAGGAATTTTGCCTTGTGGTGACCCAAAGGCGCAATGTAGCAGACACGCGTTTGAAGTATGCGGGCAGCGCCGCCACGTGGCTTCCGATCGCACAATGTTATGCAGGGCCTCCTGAGAATGCGCCCGCTCCAGGCGTACGCGCGGTGCGATACTGAATGGTTATTAACGTTGACAGGCTCGGCACTTTGCTTACGTTTCTGTACCGTGACACGGAGATCCTGGCATTTTCTTGCCGCATGACCGTTTTACTGACGCCATGATGAAAAATACAACCGTGTTTAATGTGGAATAAAAATACCATAGGCACATAACCAATTAGGAGAAACATATGGATCTTAAAATTTTTGAAAAGATGGATGCCCCTGAACTTAAAAATTATATCCAATGAGGTAATTGCAAAACCATTTGTCATTCCCGAATGCCTCTATCGGGAATATGGTTTTTCAAGCTGTTAGAACCAGATTCCCGCTCAGAATCGTTGCGGGAATGACAGAATGGGGAGTTTTGCAATTGGCTCCAAGTATATTACTGAATCCCGGATGAAACAGCCTTTCTTGCATAAGCCTCAACCTTTCAGGGCATAAAAAATGGAAATCAGCATCACGAATGGCAGAATGCCATTGTATGTGCCATTTAACCGATTGAATGGCATTTCTAATGGCGCATCATCCAAGCGAATAATGGCCAGCATGTATCGCTCGACAAAAGTAACGAAATGTGTTACTTTGCCTGCGCAATTCATTTGAAGGGGAAACCTGTGACCGCAATGCAATTCATATCGGATCTGGTCGCAAGGGGGCGATACTGCTTCAGCACCGAGGAGGCGACCGATGCTTTGGGGACCACCGCTGTGGCCACCAGAGCGGCGCTCCGCCGCTTGCGGCAAAAAGATGAGCTCGCCATGCCCTCCAGGGGTTTCTATGTCGTTGTCCCGCCTGAGTTTCGGAATGCGGGGTGCCTGCCCGCCGGCCATTTTATCCCGGCCCTGATGGAACACCTGGGAGAAAAGTACTATGCCGGTTTGCTCAGCGCCGCCGAGTATCACGGCGCGGCGCACCAGCGTCCCCAGATCTTTCAGGTCATGGTGGCCAGGAACAAACCCGAAATCACCTGCGGCAAGGTCCGGGTGATGTTTGTGGCCAGAAAAAATGTGGCGCAAATTCCTACCGCGGATTTCAAGACCCCGCGGGGATACCTGAAGATATCCACCCCGGCTGCGACCGCCTTTGACTTGGTGGGATATCCGAACCATGCGGCGGGGCTGGACAATGTGGCCACCATACTCGCGGAGCTTGCTGAACATCTTGATGGAGAGGAATTGATCCGTCTGGCGGCGCTTTCACCCATCGCCTGGGCACAGCGGTTGGGTTATCTGCTCGAACTGGTGGGCGCGCAGAAGAAAACCGCGAAATTGGCAAAATTCATCTCTGAAAAGAATCCGGAGCCCACCCCTCTTACGCCATCGCGGCCTTTTGAGGGAATCAGCCAGTTGAAACCATGGAATATCCTAGTAAATACCCTTGTGGAGGCGGATATTTGATCCCACAGGACTTCATATCCGAATGGAAGAAGGCTGCCCCCTGGTCCCAAAATGATCAGGTGGAACAAGACCTGATCATCTGCCGCGCCTTGGTGGAGATCTTCAGCCATCCCGATCTGGCGGAAAACCTTGCCTTCCGTGGCGGCACGGCCCTTTTCAAACTCCATCTGCCGCCGATTCGTTATTCCGAGGACATTGACCTGGTTCAGGTCCATCCGGGACCAATGGGTCCTCTCATGGACGCCATACAGGAGAAACTCAATCCCTGGTTGGGGAACCCGAAACGGAAACGTTCCGAAGGAAGGGTGACGCTGACCTACCGGGTGGCTTCCGAAGAAGGCGTGTCGCTGAAGCTCAAGGTGGAGATCAATTCCCGCGAACATTTTACGGTTCTGGGATTCGAGAAACGCATCTTTGCCGTTGATTCGCGCTGGTTTTCCGGAAGCGCGCCCATCCTGACCTATCAACTTGACGAGCTAATGGGCACCAAGGTGCGGGCGCTGTACCAGCGCAAAAAGGGACGGGATCTGTTAACCTGTGGACGGCATTTGACACCGTATCCGTCCGGCCGGAGCCGGTCATACGATGTTTTCTGCATTACATGGATCAGGAAGGGCATAAGGTGTCCCGTGCGGAGTTCGAGCAGAATCTATCCGAGAAGCTGGACGATCCTATATTCATCGCTGATATCGGACCGCTCGTGGTTGCCGACAGTGGTTTCGATCTCCCCCGGGTGGCCGATTTCGTGCTGAAGCGATTGGCATCCCTGATCCCGGGGGAAGCCTGGCAAGAGAAAGTTCCCACTTGACGTTCATCTGTAAAACACTTTCTACGTGAGCCTCAACCTTACAGGTCATAAAAAATGGAAATCAGCATCAAAGGTCTCAACAAGAACTATTACTCGGAAGGCAAGACCATCGCGGCGCTGGATCACGTCGATCTGACGATCCCGGCCAACCGGATCTTCACGCTGCTGGGGCCGAGCGGCTGCGGCAAGACCACGTTGCTGCGCTGCATCGTCGGCTTGGAGACGCCCGACGCGGGGGAGATCGCGATCGGCGGCGAGGTGGTCTTTTCGACGGAAAAGGGCATCTACGTCCCGCCGGACCGGCGGGGGCTGGGGATGGTGTTTCAGACCTACGCCATCTGGCCGCACATGAACGTCTTCGACAATGTGGCCTACCCGCTCCAGGCCCGCAACGAACCCAGGGAGGAGATCGTCCGCAAGGTCTCAAAGACGCTCCATTTCGTCCAGTTGGATGGGTTCGAGAAGCGGCCGGCGACGAAGCTCTCCGGCGGTCAGCAGCAGCGGGTCGCCCTCGCCCGGGCGCTGGTCGCCGAGCCGAAGGTGATCCTCTTCGACGAGCCCCTCTCCAACCTGGATGCCAAGCTCAGGGAGGAGACGCGCAAGGAGCTGCGGAGCTTTCTCACGGAACTGAAAATCACCGCGGTCTATGTGACCCACGACCGGATCGAGGCCCTGTCGCTCTCGGATACCGTCGCGGTGATGAAGAGCGGCCGCATCATCGAGCTGGGGACGCCTTGGGAGATCTACTTTGACTCCGACCGGCGGTTCGTGGCGGACTTCATCGGCCGCGCGAACTTCATCGAGGGCAAGGTGTCAACCGGCGAGGATTCCTTCACGATGATCGATTCCGCGATCGGCGCCATCGCCTGCGAGAAGAAGATCAACGCCTCGCCGGGCGCCGCGGTCACCGTGTGCATCCGCCCGGAATTCATCCGGGTTTTGAAAGGAGACCATCAGGTTGGGCGAAACATCTTCCGGGGAAGAGTCGAATCCCTGGTCTTCGTCGGCGACGCCTACGAGGGGGAGATCCGGGTCGGAGAGACGCTGTTGATCTTCCGGATCGAGCCGACAACCGCCATCCGGGAGGGGGAGGAGATTGCCCTCCACTTCGACCCGCGTCACTGCTCGATCCTCCTGAACTGATGGATGCGAACATGAAGGCAGCGAATGATATCATTTCTGAGGAAACCGGGGGCGCGCTTCCGGGAAAGTAGGGACAGGGAAAGTAGGGACAGCTCCCGATTTTTCTGGAAAAAATCGGGAGCTGTCCCTACTTTCCTAAGGGTATCAGTGGTAATATGGATCATTTTCGCTGGCCAAATAAATTCTTTCGAGAACATGGGCTTTTTAGTCTTGTGGATGCCCATATGAAATTACTCCAGTCCTCAATGAGGTAAAACCACCGACTGGAGAGCCGGATGCGGGAAATCCGCCAGTCCGGTTCGGAGGGAGGGGCGATGCAAACCAATGTATCGTCCCTACCCCTATCAAGGGTGGGTATCTTTCAGGTCTCAAAGGTAACGTGCGATGAAAAAGAGCGGAATGACGCTGACGCCGGGCCTGATCGCGATTGTCGGATTCCTCACGGTCTGCCCCGTCGTCATGCTGATCCTGGGGAGCTTCAGCGAGGGGCTCAACGCCTTCGGAACGTTCACGCTCTCGAAGTACGTCAAGGCCTACAGCGACCCGGCCTTCGCCGAAATCCTCGTCAATACGGTTATCTTCACGATCGGCTCCGCGCTGGTTGCCACCGTCCTGGCCCTTTTTCTGGCCTATCTGAACACCCGAACGAACATCCCGTTCAAGTTCATGTTCCGGATCATTTCGTTGATTCCGATGATGGTGCCGCACATCCTCTTCGCCGTGAGTTGGGTTCTGCTGCTGAACCCGTCGAACGGCATGATCAACCTTTTCCTCCGACAGCTCTTCGGCTGGGAGGGGGCGGCGCTCAGCATCTACACGCTCCAGGGGATGATCCTCGTGGAGGGGCTCCTGGACCTGCCCATCGCCTACTTAGTCATCGCCCCGGCCATGTCGGCGTTCGACGTTTCGTTGGAGGAGTCCTCGAAGGTGTGCGGGGCGTCGAACCTGCGGACGCTCATGCGGGTCACTTTGCCGGTTCTCCGGCCGGCCATCCTGGCCGCGGCAACGCTCGTCATCGTCCGGAGCCTGGCCTCCTTTGCCGTTCCCTCGGTAATCGGCATGCCGGGGCGGATCTACGTGCTGGCGACCCACATCTACCGCGTCGTCGCGACCGGGTATGTCACGGACTACGGGATGGCGGCGGCGGTGGGCATGAGTGCGCTGGCCGCATCGATCACGCTGATCTTCCTCTACCGCCACCTGACCCGGGAAGGGGAGAAATACGTCACCGTCTCCAGCCGGGGCTATCGGCCGAGCGTGATTGACTTGAAGGGGGCCCGATATCCCCTTTTCGGAATCGTCGCGCTGCTATCGTTTGTGCTGATCGTCCTGCCGGTCCTGGTCCTCTTCTATACCTCCGTCGTTCCCTACTCCATGGTTCCGAGCGCGAAGGCCTTCGCGATGATGAGCTGGAAGCACTGGATCGCGGTCCTCAAGGACCCTGTTTCGCTGCTGTCACTCAAGAACAGCCTCTATCTCGGCGTCGGCGGGGCGACGCTGGGGATGATCCTCTCCTTCTTCGTCGCCTACGTGATCGTCAAGGTCCGGACGAAGGCCTCCGGCTTTCTCGAATCCTTGAGTTTTCTCTCATTCTCGTTCCCGGGGATCGTCGTCGGGATCGGTTTCATGTGGTTTTTCGTCCAGACGCCCCTCTATGCGACGATCTGGGCGCTCTTGATCGGCTACATCGCGACCTACCTGCCCTACGGAATCCGACCGCTGACCAGCGCCTTCGTCCAGATCCACAGCAACCTGGAGGAGTCCTCCCGGGTCTGCGGCGGCGGGCGGTTCTACACGATGCGCCGGATCGTCATCCCCCTCCTGGTTCCGGGAATCGTCTCCGGCTGGATCCTGATGGCCACGATGTTCGTCCGCGAGCTGAGCCTCTCGGTCGTCCTCTCCCGGCCGGGGACGGAGGTCCTCGCCGTCCAGATCCTCCGGTTCGCTGAAGACGGTCTGTGGGGGCGGCTCTCCGCGCTGGGGATCCTGATGATCTTCATCTCCACGACGCTGGTGATCATCGCCTCCCGGATCGGGGCGCAGTTGACGAAGGTGGATCCATAAGGGCCGCCAGGACCTCCCTCTGAAATGGTATTACGCCTTATCCCGGTAGCCGAACTCCTGGAGCATGCGGGGGTCGTGGGTCCAGTCCTTCGCGACGCGGACGAAGAGTTCGAGGAAGACCTTGGCGGCGAAGAACTTCTCCATCTCTAAACGCGCCCTTGTGCCGATCTCCTTGAGCATCGCGCCCTTCTTGCCGATGATGATCCCCTTCTGCGACTCCTTTTCCACGTGGATGGTTGCCGCGATCCGAATCATGTTCTTCGTTTCGTCCTCCTTGAAGGCGTCCACGACGACGGCGGTCACGTAGGGGATTTCCTTGTGGGTGCGGAGGGTGATCTTCTCCCGGATGATTTCGGCGGCGATGAAACGCTCGGAGCGGTCCGTCATCATCTCCTCGGGGAAGTACCGCGGCCCCTCGGGGAGGAGCTTCCAGATCTCCGTGGTCAGGACGTCCACGCCCCGGCCTTTCAGCGCGGAAATCGGCAGGATCTCCCGGAACGGAAAAAGTTTGCCGTAGGCCTCGATCAACGGCAGCAGCAGCGGTTTTTCCACGAGATCGATCTTGTTGATCACGAGAAAAACGGGGATCGTTTTTCCCCGGATGGATTCCAGAATGAACCGGTCGCCCGGGTGGGGGAGAGGGGCCGCCTCGGCGAGGAGCAAAATGAGATCAACGGTTCCGAGGGTTCCCGTCGCGGTCTCGATCATCGCCCGGTTCAGCGGCGTTGTTGCGCTGTGAATCCCCGGCGTATCGAGGAAAATCAGTTGCCCCGGCTGCGGCTCCGGGAGGTTCCGGATCCCCATGATTTTGTTCCGCGTCGTCTGGGGTTTGTGCGTCGTGATGGCGATCCGCTCGCCGACGATCGCGTTTAGAAGCGTCGATTTTCCCACATTGGGCCTGCCGATGATGCCGATGAAACCCGATTTGAACACTTCCGCCTCCGTTGCCGGGGACACCTTGCAGCAAGGTGTCCCCATAATTTCCGATGAGAGGATGCCGGGCGCCCAAAAAATCCGTTTCACTTTTTCCGGGGGTCACGATACCACGTCGGCCATCCGCATGCAAACCTTCCCTCGACGAACCCGGTCGGAAAGTAGGGACAGCTCCCTATTTTTTCCAGAAAAATAGGGAGCTGTCCCTACTTTCCGCTCCTCATCGAGGGGGAGGGATACAGGGAGAGGGGCATTTTCATATAAAGGGGGGCTTGAAAGAAAAAAATCCTTAAGTCAACGACATTCCCCTGCGAAGCCAAGTGATGCGACCGGCGCCGTCCGTCTGCAGTTGTCCGTTTCGATGCGCCAGGATCACGTTTCCCCGGGAAAGGGCGGGATCGGCCGTGACGCGGATTTCTTCGATGCCGAAGCGTTCCTTAATGAAAGCGATGTTTCCCCGCCCAGCGCCGCAGAAGTTGGAGAGATCGGCCGGAGAGATGGTGAAGTCGGCTGCCAATCGGTCGGCGTCGGCCATTCGGGAAGAGACGGCGCTGTTCTCCCTTTCGACGGACGAGAGCAGGGCGGCGGCCGACTCCCGAAAAAGGGCGGTTTCCACGAGAGACCGGAAGGCCGGGTGAAAAGGCCCCGCGACGACGGCCCCCGGTTCTTCCAGCTCCCGTGTGGTCTGGAGGCCGAGACGGATGACGGGAATCCCCGCCGCGGTCAGCGCCTTGAGGGCATTTTTACAGAGATCCGTCGCCTCCGGAAGGGTCAGGGGCCTGTACGTCCCTTGATGAAAGGCATGGGCGAGGGCGGTGTTCCTGAGGACGAGCGTGGGATGGATCCGGACCATATCCGGACGGAGCGCAATGGTCTTCCGGATGGTTTCGGCGAAAAGGTCGGGGCTGTCCCCGGGCAGTCCGGCCATCAGATGGATCCCCGTTTCGAAACCCTTTTCCCGAAGCAGGGTGAGCGCCCGGACGGTGTCGGTTTCCGTGTGACCCCGACGGGATTCCATCAGCACGCCGTCATGCAGCGACTGCGCCCCCACCTCTACGGTCGTGACGCCGGCGGTCTGTAAAAGATCGAGAGCCTCCTTGTCGATCCCGTCGGGACGCGTCGAGATCCGGATGCCGTCCACCGCTCCCTCACGGAGAAAGGGTGCGGCCATGTCGAGCAGACGGCGCTGCTCCTCCGGTTCCATCCCGGTGAACGTCCCGCCGTAAAACGCGATCTGCACCGGGCCGCCCTCCCGCGGGGCGCTCTCCAGGTGGGCGCGGACGGTTTCGGTGAACGCCGCTTCCGTGACCCTCTCCGGGCGATCCCCCGCGGTCAGCCGCTCGTTGCAGAAGAGACAGCGGTGGGGACAGCCCCGGTTCATCAGGAAGACGGGGATGATCATTCGAGCTTCTCCATGGCGATTCGGGCCGCCTGCTGCTCCGATGGTGCTGAGGCCGGCGCTTTTCCGGGCTTCTCCGCTGCGGTCGCCGCCGGGACGGGTTCGATTTTGCGGAGCCACTCCGTGGCGATTCGGGCCGCCTGCTGCTCCGCGTCCTTCTTGCTCCGGCCTTTTCCCGTCGCGATCACCCGCTCGCCGATCACAAGGCTCGTCTCGAAACGCTTGTCGTGGTCCGGGCCGGTTTCGGAGATCACCATGTAGCGCGGCATTTCCCGGAACAGAACCTGGCACATCTCCTGGACGGCGGTCTTGTAATCCCGATAGACGGCAGAGATATCCCCCTCCTCGATGAGCGGTTCGAAGAGCTCGGCGATGAAGGCGGCGGTCCGGTCGAAACCGCCGTCCTGGTACATTGCGGCGATGACCGACTCGAAGGCGTTTGCCAGAAGCGAGGATTTCATCCGGCCGCCGGAACCCTCTTCCCCTTTGCCGAGCAGAAGGTGTTCCCCGATTCCGAACCTCCGGGCCAGCTCCGCCAGCGGCTGTTCGTTGACGACGGAGGCCCGCAGTTTCGAGAGTTGCCCTTCGGAATGGTCGGGGAATTTTCTCATCAGCAAGTCGCTGACGGTCAGCTCCAGGACGGCGTCGCCCAGAAACTCCAGCCGTTCGTTGTCCCGGCAGGCGAGGGCGGCATTTTCGTTGACGAACGACCGGTGCGTCAACGCGTTGTCCAAAAGGGCGATATCCGCGAAATACCAGCCGAGCCGGTCCTCCAACCCCGTCAGTGCCTGAACCCGTTCCTCATTCATGATGCTCTCTCAATCCTTAGCCGTTGTTTGATGAACTCGTAAAAAGTCCGGATGCTGCGTTACGCTTCACCCTTCGTCATTGCGGCGTACGGAAAAGTACGCCGCATTCCTCAGGATTCGCGCGCCTTGCCTGCGGCCTTTTTACGAAGCCATCCCATTTTCGCGACTTTTAAGACTTTTTTCAGGGGTCGTCATGGATGACCTCTGCGATCAGGTGGCCTTCCCGGAAGGCTTCGGGCATGACCCGGACGATCCGGTTGGCGGTTGCCCCGTCGCCGCGAACGGCGACGGGGATGTAGTTGTCGGAGAATCCGACAGGGAATCCGGTATTTTTATCGGTTCTCCCTTCGATGAGAACTGAAAGCGGCGTACCGATGAACTGCTCGGCGAACTTCTGCCGTTTCACCGCCCCGACCGCTCTCAGCCGCTCTGCCCGTCTCTTTTTCTCCGGCTCGGGGATCTGCCCGGCCATCGTTGCGGCGGGCGTGCCCGGCCGCCGGGAGTAGGGGAAGACGTGGAGGTAGGCGACGGGAATCTCTTCCACCAGGCGCAGCGTGTTTTGAAAGGCCTCCTCTGTCTCGCCCGGGAAGCCCGCCATCAGATCGATTCCGACGGCGATGCCGGGAACGGCCTCCAGGAGATCCCGGACGAGGTTGCGGAAGAAGGCCGCATCGTAATTCCGGCGCATGGCGGCGAGAATCCCGTCGTCGCCGCTCTGCAGGGGGATGTGGAGGTGGCGGCAGACGGTTCCGGACGCCCCGATCAAGGCGATCAGTTCCGCATTCAGTTCGCGTGATTCGATCGAACTGAGCCGCAGGCGCTCCACGGCGCCCCCTTCCACGATCCGCCGGACGAGGGTCACGAGATCCGCCCATGGTTGGAGATCGCGGCCCCAGACGCCGAGGTGGATCCCCGTGAGGACGATCTCCCGGTAACCAGCCCGGGAGATCGAAGAGATCCTTTCCGCGACCTCTGGAGCGGGGAGGCTCCGGCTTGCGCCCCGCGCATGGGGGACGATGCAGTAGCTGCAAAAGGCGTCGCAGCCGTCCTGGATCTTCAGGAAGGCGCGGGTGTGCTCCGGGAAGAGGGTCGCCCCGAGGCGGGAGATCCCCTTTTCATCCCGAATGTTGCCGACCAGGACCCGTGGCGCGCCGGCCGTCGTTTCACAGAGGAGATCGGGAATCCTTTCCTTTTCGGCGTTGCCGGTGATGAACCGGACGCCGGGGATTTTTGCGATCTCCTCCGGGGCCCTCTGCGCGTAGCAGCCGGTGACCAGGACGGCCGCCGCCGGGTTTTTCCGGATCGCCCGCCGGATAAGCTGGCGGGACTGGTAGTCCGCTCGGCCGGTGACCGTG
>Ga0210049_1006053_pt1 | contig 10192 bp, 8 predicted proteins | sample CryGeyCG2014_300_2_FD_183964 | JGI IMG/M metagenome (GOLD analysis project Ga0210049, IMG submission 183964) | Groundwater microbial communities from aquifer - Crystal Geyser CG06_land_8/20/14_3.00 (SPAdes) (version 2) | ecosystem: Environmental > Aquatic > Deep subsurface > Groundwater | place...
TAAAAGAAAAGAACAAATTGAAGCCCTGATGAAGTTTATTGACGCCAAATTAGAAGACAAAAATAGAGCAATTCAAAGGTCGAAATTACAACTAATTAACTGTCAACTATGTTCCCTAGCTTGAACAGCAGGGTTAACAAGTGCTGGGGGGATAGGAATCGGACCTATATACTGAGCTTCAAAGGCTCATGTCCTACCGTTAGACGACCCCCCAATTTTCTATTTATCTTTGCCTAAAATCTTTATTAAAGCAAGTTCGAGCGGAAGTTCGGAAACAAATGCGCGGTCGATGTTTTGGTACGCTTCAAGAAGAACCGATAATGCATGCGAACGCAACATTCCTTCTTTATCTTGCTTCACAAGACCTTTCAAAAATTCTAAATCCTCTTTTGACAAGTCGCTCGCCATTTCGTCTTCAAGTTTCGGCGCGTATCTTAAAATTATTGCTATTCTGAATTTCTCAATAATAAGTTTCAAATATAATTTCATATCCAAATTTTCAGCGGATGCTTTCTGTACCACCATAATTCCCTCTTCCAGTTTTTTCAAAGCTATGGAGGAAATAAAATCATTTACTAAAATTGTTTTTGGCGCGCCTGTTATTTTTTCTGTATCTTCCCTTTTTATTTTTTTCCCTTTCGCAAAATTTAGAACTTTCTGCAAAATTCCTTCGGCGTCGCGGAAAGATCCGTCGCCCAGTATCGCAATAAGCTCTGCCGAGCCTTTATCCAATTCAAAACCTTCTTTTTTGGCAATATCTAAAATTCTGTTTTTCAAAATTGCATCAGAAGGTTTTTTGAAAGTGAAAACCTGACAGCGAGAAATTATCGTATCTGGCACTTTGTTGAATTCAGTCGTGACTAAAATAAAAATAACGTGCTTCGGCGGTTCTTCCAAGGTTTTAAGCAATGCTCCCCAAGCGTCTTTGGAAAGCATATGCACTTCATCAATTATATAGACTTTATATTTTGAATCAAAAGGCAAAACGCGCACGCCGTCCCGCAGAGTTTTAATGTCGTCAATTCCTCTGTTTGAAGCTGCGTCTATTTCATAAAGGTCATTTTCCGAAACTCCAATATCCGAGGCAAAAATTCTTGCGACGGAAGTCTTGCCTGTCCCCCTCGAGCCCACGAAAAGATAAGCGTGCGAGACTTTCTTCGTCTCAACCGAATTTTCTAATACGTCCACTATGTGATCCTGCCCCAGAACTTCTTTGAAGCTTTTAGGCCTGTATTTCCTGTATAATGCCAATTCGTGCATAAAATTAACTATATCAAATTTTGCTTAAAAAATCATTAATTATTTTTTCTACTTGTTTGGCGTTTTTTGTTTCCATAAGTTTTGTTCTCAATTCTTTCGCGCCTTTAAATCCATTTACATACGCTTTAAAATGTTTTTTCATTACATCAAAATTTTTATGTTTAGGCTTTAAAAGTTTTTTATCAAAAATTTGAGCGTGTTCTATAAGGACATTTAATTTTTCTTCAAGCATCTGCTTCTTTAAGGTCTCTCCTTTCCCGTTGTTTTGCTCCTGTTGAAGAAAAGACTTTTTCCCGCCGAGGAAAAACCACGGATTCCCAAAAACCCCACGACCGATCATAATTCCATCGCATCCGTATTTAAGAGCTTTTTCTTTTGCATCTTCCAAATCCTTTACATCACCATTTCCAATAATTAAGGTTTCTGGAGAAATTTTATTTCGCAAGATGATAATTTCTGGCATCAATTCCCAATGTGCTGGAACTTCAGACATTTCTTTTTTAGTTCGCAAATGAACTGTTAAGGCAGAAATATCTTCTTTCAATAATTCTGGAATCCAAGTATTAATTTCTTCTCTATTAAAACCTGTTCTTGTTTTTACTGATACTGGAATATTTTTTCCGGCAATTTTTATTCCAGCATGAGCTGCTTGAACAATTTTTTGGGCAAGTTCCGGCGTTTTAATCAAAGCAGATCCGGCACCCTGATTTATTACTGACTTGTCTGGACAACCCATATTTATATCAATACCATCAAAATCAAGACTGGCAATATATTGACAAGCTTTTTTCATATTTTCCGGATTGGCGCCAAAAATTTGCGCTACTATCGGCCTTTCGCCTTCTGAAAATTCCAGTATATGCGCTAATTTTTTTCTGGCAAACTTATTGCACAAACCGTCAGCTGATACGAACTCTGTCCAAAAAACTATCTTGTTTTTATTTTCTCTATCTTTGCTGTACCTTGATAATATATAGCGAAAAGCTACATCGGTGACATCCGACATGGGTGCTAAACAGAAAAAGGGTTTTTTTAATTCTTTCCAAAAATTTTTCATTGGAATTTGTAGTATACTTTATTTCCGAATCTCAAATCTATGTATAAAAGTGAGGTGTATCTATTTTTAAAATCCGATTGAAAGGGCTCTGTTGTGAGCACCGCCTGCAAATTTTCCGCCAATTTTTCAAAATCGGAATCCAGCTTAAAAATTATTTTTTGGCTTGTAGTACTGGGAGAAAGGAATATATCCATATCACCTGTATCATCTTTCAAAAAAGCGAGCGGCTTCAAGCTCATTTCTTCGAGCATCTTTTTGAATGAAATTATTTTTTCAAAATTATTTGGTAGAAAAAAAGATCCAGACGGATTTTCCGTATTGAATGCAATTTTCCCGTAAAATCTGAAGAATACTTGTCCGGAGAAATACGGGGCTTCGTCAAAAATATATCCGTTTTCGTCCATAAAATAGCATTTCTGACCAGAAGCATTGCTTATGGAAGATTCCATAAGCAAGGCTTCTGGAACTTCAGTACCGCACCAGAGATATTTCCCCTCATATTCTGATACGAGAATTTCCAAAGTTTTTATATTTTTATCGTTAACAAAAATATCTTTTATTCTTTTAAATTTATTTTTCAATTCTCTTTCTATTTTTTTCTGCGGATAAATCAGAAAATTTGTTTTGGGAAAAAGCCACAAATAACGGCCTGAAATATTGGATTGCACTATTTGTTCTATATCCCCTGTTTCTACGACTTTGTTGCCTGAAATGCGCACATTATTTATGTTTATTTTTTCCCATTTTGAAAGAAATACAAGGCCGATTAAAATGACCAAAAATAAAAAAACAAAAAATAATATTTTATTCCTTAAAATTCGATATCTCTTTCTTTTTAATTCTTCTACACGCGGAGAATTCAGGATGTTTCGTTTTTGCATGCAAATCTAAAGGCAAGACCTAACATGTTAGGTCTTGCCTTTAATTATTTTATAAAATCTCTCCCGTTCATGTATTTTTTTAGAACTTCCGGAATTTTTACCGAACCATCCGCTTGCTGGTAGTTTTCAAGAATAGATACGAGAATGCGTGGAGTTGCCACGGCAGTGGCATTGAGCGAATGCACATATCTTGTCTTTCCCTCTTTATCTTTATAACGGATATTGCATCGCCTTGATTGGAAATCATGAAAGTATGAAGCGGAACCTAATTCACGGTATTTTCCCTCTTTGGGAACCCAAGCTTCTACGTCATACATTTTGACATGTCCGCGGCCAAGATCTCCGCCACAAGCACTGACTGTTCGGTATGGCAAATTAAGTGATTCAATAAACTCTTCAAAATTCCTATTTAATTCTTCATGAAACTTAACTGAAGTATCATGATTTGCTTCGCATAAAATCAATTGTTCAAATTTAAAAAATTCATTAACTCTAATCAGGCCCTTTATATCTTTCCCGTGCGCCCCGGCTTCACGACGATAGCATGGAGAAAAACCAATATATCTTTTGGGCAATTCTTCTATCGACAAAATTTCTCCGGAATGAAATCCCATTAATGGTATTTCTGCAGTGGCAATAAGCCCGTCGCCGTCTTGAGTCCAATAAAGATCGTCTGTTCCAGCCGGCAAATGGCCGGTCCCGTAAAAATTATTTTTTTTCACGATTGCCGGAGGAAAAATCAAGTTAAAATTCTTTTTCATAAAAAAATCCAAAGCGTAATTCCAAATTGCAAAAGAAAGTTCCGCACCGGCATTTGTCAAAAAATATCCTCGAAATCCATGCACTTTCACTCCGCGCTCAAAATCCCCCATTTTCAAGGCAGTCATCAGTTCAATGTGATCTTTGGGCTCGAAATCAAATTTTGTTTTTTCTCCCCAGTTTTTTATCTCCTGATTTTGTTCGTCATTTTCTCCTTCCGGAACGGAAATGTCCGGAACATTCGGCACTTCAAGCATCATTTTCTGCCATTCTTCCATTATTTTCTTCAGTTTTTCTTCTTTTGCTTTAATTTCTTCTTTTACTGCGCACATTTCTTCAATAAGCTGGATTTTGAGCGCGGGATCCTGATCGTGGGCTATGTCGTTTGAAACTCTGTTGACTTCGCTCCGCAAGTCCTCTATTTCTTTTAATTCTTTCAAGCGCTGGTCGTCAAGAGAAATGAGTTTTCCAATATCGATATCGACGTGTTTTTTCTTCGCGCCTTCTTGCACTATATTTCTATTTTCGCGGATGAATTTTATATCAAGCATTCTTCCATTATATAATAAAATGATATAATAACAAAGTGCAAATTAAAAAACTGCCAAAAGAAAAATTTCCTTCTCAACTTATGGAAATTCCCCAACCGCCGGAGGAACTTTGGATAATCGGGGAACTTCCGCCAAAAGACTTGATTTATTTATGCGTCGTCGGTTCAAGAAAATACACTTCTTACGGAAAAGAAGCATGCGAGAAAATAATTGCCGGACTTAAAGGCTATCCGATAGTGATAGTTTCCGGTTTTGCCATGGGCATAGACACAATTGCGCATAAAAAAGCGATGCAAACGGGGCTTAAAACTTTAGTTTTTCCGGGCTCGGGGCTTTCTGATGAAGCAATATATCCGAAAACAAATGTTCGGCTTATGAAAGAAATTGTGGAAAACGGCGGATGCCTGGTTTCAGAATTTGAATCGGATTTTAAAGCAACACAATGGTCTTTTCCTATGCGGAACAGGTTGATGGCGGGAATTTCAAAAGCCGTGTTGATTATTGAAGCAGAAGAAAAATCCGGAACATTAATTACTGCGCGACTTACCACAGAATATAATCGTGATTTGTTAGTTGTGCCGGGTTCTATTTTTTCTCCAAACTCAAAAGGAACGAATAGATTAATCCGCCAAGGCGCGACGCCAATCACTTGCGCGGAAGATGTTTTGGAAGCTTTGGGTTTTGAACAGGAAAAAGATGAAGATAAGCAAGCTAGACTTTTTGAAGATTTATCGCCAGAAGAGAAAAAAATTGTAGAACTTTTGCGGGAACCTATGGCTCGTGATGATTTAATCCGTGAAATAAAAATGCCGATAGGAGAAACGAATTCCCTACTCTCGGTGATGGAAATAAAGGGACTAATAAAAGAAGAAATGGGAGAAATACGATTGGCGTAATTTGCAAAAAAAATAATTTCGTGCAATTCTTAAAAGGATGAAACTTTTAATCGTAGAATCGCCGTCAAAAGCAAGGACTATTGAAAAATATCTGGATGGCGCGTACACTGTGCGCGCTTCTGTCGGGCACATCCGCGATTTGCCGAAATCAAATAAAAAAGCCATAGACATAGAAGGCGGTTTTATTCCCCATTATGAAATTTCCCAAGGCAAAGAAAAAATTGTTCATGAACTTCAAAATCTCGGAGAAAAAGCGAATGAAATACTTTTGGCGACGGACCCCGACCGCGAAGGAGAAGCGATTGCTTGGCACATAGAAGAATTATTGAAAGAAGATTCTAAAGTTAAAGCCCCCGTTAAGCGCGTGGCTTTCCATGAAATTACTAAAGAGGCAGTTGAAGAAGCATTAAAGAATCCGAGAGATATAGATCTTAAATTAGTGAAAGCGCAAGAAGCAAGGCGCGTATTAGACAGGCTTGTCGGTTATGATTTGTCCGGCTTGATTTGGAAAAAAGTGCGCTATGGGCTTTCCGCCGGCCGTGTTCAATCCCCCGCCCTCCGCATTGTGATGGAACGTGAAAGAGAAATTCGAGCTTTTATACCGGAAAAATTCTGGAAAATTTCAGGACTTTTCGAGACTGACAGCGAAGGAATTGCTTCAAAAAATAAAATAATTTTAGAATGTTCAGAAGAACCGCGCGATAAAGAATTAGTTGAAAAAATAATACATGCCGGGAAAAACGGCAATTGGCTTGTGAGCGGAGTTAAAGAATCTGAACAAAAACGTTCTCCGCGCGCGCCTTTCACGACTTCAACATTGCAACAGGCGGCAAGTTCGCGGCTCGGATATTCTCCCGCGCGGACAATGCAGATAGCGCAAAAACTTTATGAAGCCGGGCACATTACATATATGCGAACTGATAGCACGAATTTATCAAAGCAGGCGCAAATACAAATTTTATCATTGATAGACAAAGAATACGGAACCGAATATTCACAAGCAAGAATATATAAAACAAAATCAAAAAACGCTCAAGAAGCTCATGAAGCAATCCGTCCAACTCATATAGAAAATTTTCAGACAGGCAATGATGAACAGCAGAAACTTTATAGATTAATTTGGGAACGCGCTGTTTCTTCGCAAATGAGTGACGCAAAATTATTGAAAACAAAAATTTCAGCTGAAATTGAAGGGCATAAGGATCTTCCAGACTTCACTGCAACTGGCTCGCGTCTTCTTTTTTCCGGGTGGCTTGAAGTTGACAAAGATGCCAAAGGCGAAGATATAGAATTGCCGGAAACAAAAGAAGGAGAAAAATTAAAACTGCTTAATTTGATAAATGAAGAGAGATTTACTGAACCGCCGAACAGATATTCTGAAGCCGGCCTTATCAAAGAGCTTGAAATGCGCGATATAGGCAGGCCTTCCACTTATGCATCTATTATGAAAACTCTTGAAGAAAGAGAATATGTGCGCAAAGAAGGTAAAACTTTATTTCCTACCGATGTCGGCGAAGTTGTCTCGGATTTTTTGGAAAATAATTTTGCAAATTACATTTCAGACACTTTCACAGCCGAAATGGAAGATGAATTGGATGAAATTTCACGCGGAGAGCGCCTATATAAAAAAACACTCAAAGACTTTTACGGACCTTTTTCCAAAGAAGTAAAGAAAAAAGAAAAATTGGAAAAAGCGACAAATTTAGGCGATGCTCCGGAGAATATTAAATGCCCGAAGTGCGGAAATAAAATGATTATAAAACTTTCTAAGAATGGCAAGTTTTATTCTTGTTCTAAATATCCTATTTGTGATGGAGCATTAAAACTTGACGGCACAGAAATAGCTGGCCCAAAAGAAACTGGCGAAATGTGTCCAGAATGCGGAGGAAAAAAAGGAAAGAGTGGCGGTGGTAAGCTTGTAATTCGCGTTAGGCGCGATGGTACCGGCACATTTATATCTTGTTCGCGTTATCCGAAATGCAAATTTATTAAAAAAGATGAAGCTGATGAAGCTAAGAAAAAAACTGGTGTTCTCTGCCCCCTTTGCAAAACTGGCGATATAAGCGAGCGCAGAGGGAGGTTTGGTATATTTTATTCTTGTTCAAATTATCCTAAATGCAAATATGCCATAAAAGCAAAACCGACGGGAAATATCTGCGATAAATGCGGAAGTTTGATGATGGAAGGAACAAAAACTATTCCGGAACGCTGTTCAAATAAAAATTGCCCGAATCACAATCCGCATAAATTAAATAAAATGTAATAAAAAATGTTATAATAAATTTTATGCCGAACGTAAAAGAAATATTAGATCTAATAAAAGGCGGAATAAATGAAAAAGACAAGGAACTTATAATAAAAGCATATAATTTCGCGGAAAAAGCCCACGAAGGGCAGAAAAGGATGAGCGGAGAACCTTATTTTATCCATGTTTTTGAGACCGCAAAAATTCTTGCAAAGCTCGGGATGGACGCAAAAACTATTTCGGCGGGACTTTTGCATGATGTATTGGAAGATACGCCGATAAAAGAAGAAGAATTAAAAAGAGAATTCGGAGAAAAAATTGTTTTTTTAATAAAAGGCGTAACGAAACTGGGAACTTTAAAGTACAGAGGCCATGAACGGCATGTGGAAAGCTTGAGGAAATTTTTCGTCGCTATGGCGAATGACTTGCGCGTTGTTATCATAAAATTCGCCGACAGACTGCACAATCTCAGCACTCTCCAATTCGTACGAGAAGATAAAAGAAAAAGAATAGCGTTGGAATCGATTGAAGTTTACGCTCCGCTTGCAAACCGTCTGGGAATGGGAAAACTCAAAGGAGAAATTGAAGATGCAGCCTTCCCTTTCGCTTTTCCGGAAGAATATATACAAATAGAAGAAATAATAAAAGAGAAAAAAGAATTGTATAAAAAATATCTGACGGAAGTGTGCGAAGAGCTTGAAAAGGAACTGAAAAAAAATAAAATAAAATTTATAAAAATAGATTATCGAATCAAGCATATATACAGCCTTTTTAAAAAATTAATGCGTTATGATATGGATATAGAAAAAATCTACGATATCGTAGCCCTTCGCGTAATAGTAGAAAATATTGAAGACTGTTATCGAGTTCTGGGAATAGTGCACTCTATATGGAAACCCCTGCCAGGCAGAATAAAAGATTATATTGCCACTCCGAAACCGAACGGATACAGAAGCTTGCACACTACGATTTTTACGGGGTCCGGCGGAATTGCGGAAATTCAAATAAGGACTCAAGAAATGCATGCCGAAGCGGAATATGGCATTGCCGCGCATTTCGCTTTTAAGGAATATACCGATAAAAAAATAAAAAATGACAAATCAAAATTTGAATGGATTGAAGGATTGAAAGATTTGAAAAATGTGGAAAATAAGCCCGAGAAATTCATTGAACATTTGAAAATGGATTATTTCAACGACAGGATTTTCGTTTTCACGCCAAAAGGCGATGTTGTAGACTTGCCGGAATATTCAAGTCCTGTAGATTTCGCTTATTCCATACACTCAGATATTGGAAACCATGTTTCTGGAGCGAAAATAAACGGTAAAATGTCTCATATTCTTTCAAAATTGAAAAATGGGGACATAGTGGAAATTATATATAAAAAAGATTCTCATCCTTCGGGTAAATGGCTGGAAAATGCGAAAACTACTGTTGCAAGAAAACATATAAAATCATATCTGGAAAAACATAGCCTACTTGCAAAACTGAAGTCTTTCGGCAAGTAATTAAATGCTGAAATTGGAAATGTCGTAAAGCTTGGCTTCATCCTCTTTTATTTCATCCTGTGCCCTGTCATCTATCAGAGCTTCTTCTGAATCTTTTAATCTAGTATTTTCAGAACTTTCAGTTTTGGCAATATAATTTTCAAGCATTTCTTCCGGTTTTTTTTCACTGTTTGATTTATTAATCAAATTCAAAATTTCACGCAAATCTTCAGTGGAAAAAAAGTCTATTTTTATCTGCCCGCCCAATTCTTTCCTGTCTATATGCACGCGCGTGCCGAGCTTGTCCTGAAATTCCTCTTCAAGCTCTGTAATTTCCGGGTTGGGCATAAACTCTTTTTTGCGCACGCGGTCATAAGCTATTTTTCTGGCCAATCTTTCCGCTTCGCGCACCGTGATTTTCTTGTATAAAATTTCCTTGAATAAGACTATCTGCTCTTCGGGATGATCGGCAAGCATTAATATCGGCCGAGTATGGCCTTCTGTGATTTTGGCTTCGGAAAGAGCGTTTATAATTTCTTCCGGCAAGGAAAGTATGCGCAATGAATTTGAAACATATTCCCTGCTCCGGCCGATTTTTTTGGCAACTTCGTTGTGAGTGAATTTGAATTCACCGACTAAGCGTAAAAATGCGCGCGCGCGGTCAACAGCATTTAAGTCTTCTCTCTGCAAATTTTCAATGATAGCAAGCTCGAGTTTCATTAAAGAAGTGTCTCCTGAACGGATAATTACTGGAATTTGCGAAATTCCGACAAGCTTTGCAGCGCGAAGCCTTCGTTCTCCCGCAATAAGCTCATATTCTGCGACAAGCCCTCCGTTTTCTTTTTCCACTTCCATGCGGGAAACTATTAAAGGTTGGAGTACTCCATATTGTCTTATTGAGTCCGCTAAATCCTGAAGACGCGCCTCCTCGAATTCCCGTCTTGGCTGGTATGGATTCGGCTTGACTTTGTCGGTTTCTATCCAGAAAATTGAGTTAGAATATAAATTGGACATAGTTTTATTTTAGCATAAATAAAAAATAATAAAATTGATTTT
>Ga0210049_1006057_pt1 | contig 10190 bp, 6 predicted proteins | sample CryGeyCG2014_300_2_FD_183964 | JGI IMG/M metagenome (GOLD analysis project Ga0210049, IMG submission 183964) | Groundwater microbial communities from aquifer - Crystal Geyser CG06_land_8/20/14_3.00 (SPAdes) (version 2) | ecosystem: Environmental > Aquatic > Deep subsurface > Groundwater | place...
AATTGTTTTTTACAGTGATAGTATAATTTGCTGACCCGCCTGGCGATATCCTGGAGACATTGTTTATGCAGGCAAGCATCTCTTCACCTTCAAGGAAGCATGCGACAACCCTATTGACAATCTCATTTCTATCATCACTGTTTTGAATAAATGATAAATCAAATGCGAAGAAAACAATCCTGTAAACACCAGAGTATCCTATAGCAGAATAATTGTTTTTCCCGGAGAAAATTCCAAATGAGTCATTGTCCGGTGTAAGAGAATCTGCAAAATCCTCATCTGATGTGTTTGTGAAATAAACAGAATCAGGGAAAACAGGACTTATCCCAAACAGGGGGTTGGGGATGCCTGTATCTTCCTCAGCAGAATCAACATGCAGATAATTTTTCACAAAATCATTCAACCCTGTTTCATACAAAACATCCTGACCAATCAGCCAAAGACTTCCACCGTTGTCAAGATAGTCTGAAAGCTCCTGCTGCTCAGAGAAAGTAATTGTATCAAACCATTTACTGCCGCAGTGCCAGATTACAAGGTCATAATCGGATAAAAAAACCCTGGAAAGATTCGCAACATCATAATAATAAAATGTATTGTTGAGCGCATCCCTGAACCTTTGTGACTCTTCCTTTTCCACAAGCAGTATTTTTGCGGGTCTTACAACCCTTACAGTAATATTAACTGAAGTATTCTGGTTATAAAATGTTGCTGTAACGTTAACAAAATAGTTTCCATAGGTGAAGTTAAATGGCACCCTAACAAGCAGACTTATGTTTTTACTCTCATCCTGGGAAAGAAAAACAGATTCAGTGATATTTGTAAGTAAATCAGAAGAAACACTCAGGCTCACATATCCTTCTTTTTCACCAATGTTCTTTACTTCTATTGATGCTGCAGCATGCCCACCCACTGGCACAACAATGGTTTTCTCTCTGGCAACTATTTCAATGTCATAATGTTCTTTTACTATCACGGTGAGTACCACCCATTTTGATTCAGTACTGCTTTTGCCAAAAATAAGGATAGAATATTCTTTGATTTCTGCATCCTCTGGGACATAATAAATGGAAAATTTGACAGATTTAGTTTCGTCTTGCTTGAGAGTGACGTTTTCTATACTTTGATTTTGATAGGTAAACAAACAACCCCAGCCTGATGGAGTATATGCGCTAAGCTCTATTGTATCGTCGCTGCCGAGGTTTGTAACATCTATTTTAAATATTCCATCTCCCCCGGGTGGGATAATACGCACATCATCTGGGCATTCCAAAACTATGCTGCTTCCCTTTTCCGCATTTGCACTTATCTGAAAAACTGGGAGAATCATTATTGAAATAAGGAGCATTACCAATACTTTCATTATTTTTGATTTCATCAAAATAGAATGGTGTAGTTGGTATAAAAGGTTTAGGCTGAACAGGTTTATAAGTCCATATTTCATTTCTGTGATGAATGAGGATTGATTGGTCGTTTGTTAAAGGGTCAGCGGTTGTTGGGATTGGGAATGTAGCTGAGCATATTTCTACTACTTATAGCGTGATACAATGATCGACAAACACTTTTTAAAAGGAATAATTACTATTGGATTTGGACAGGTGACAGCTAAAATCTTGGGTGTATTTTTTCTTATAATAATCACATGGTTTCTTACTACAGAAGAATACGGTTATGTAAGATATGTAATGGCCTTTGGTACTATTGCAACGTTTGTCGTTACCTCGGGCTACCCTTCCGCACTTATTAGATATCTTGGGAAATCAAAGGACGACATCACACTTAAAGATTTATACTTTTCAAATACAGTTTTTATTACCCTTTTCTTATTTTTAGGAACTTTGCTTGTTGTATTTCTTATTGGAAAATTGGATGTTGGCGTTTTTTTAGTGATTTTCGGTCTAACAATTTCATCAGTATGTTTAGCGGCATTTTCTGGGCTAATGTTGCCCTCAAAGATAGCTGTCTTTAGCGTCGGAAACGGGTTAGCACATATCGGACTAATTATACTCCTTTATTTTAGCATAGGACAACTCCATCCATTGCATGTATTGGCTATATACGCTGTTGGATATGTTCTCATAATGGTGGGAATAGAATTGTTAAAACCAACACAAATTAGTTTTAGATTACATCTTATTTCAACAGAAACGATGAAAGAATTGAGCATATTTGCGCTCCCAATAACTGTTGGTACGATTGGATATACTCTACTTTCTAGCGTGGACGTTATATTTATAGAGCACTTCTTAGGTCTTGAGCAGGTGGGTATTTATTCTGTGGCGAAAACTCTGACGGTGATTTTCATGTTCGTGCCACAAGCATTTACAACAATCTTGATGCCGAAAATCGCTGGTCTTAAAAGGGGGGATAATATAAAACACTATTTCAAATTAGCGTTAGCAATTACGCTATTAATCTCATTTGCCTTGCTAGGAGGATTCTATTTCTTCGGTACATTTGCTATTAATCTTCTATTTGGTGAGAGATATTTGATATCTAGCAGCGTTCTTTTTGTATTGTCAGTGGGTATGGTTTTTTCTGCCATTTCATGGATTTTAGCAGCAGTTTGGGTGGGTATAGGAAAACCCTCGTTTCATGCAAAAACCATGACTCTTGCTGCAATTGTCAATATAATAGGAAATATAGTACTAACTCCACGATTAGGTATTATAGGCACAAGCTTATCCTTTACAATAGCATATTTTATAAACTTACTGCTTCTCATGTTTTTTACCTATGCAAAATTATACAAAACACGTAAATGATGACATAAATCTTATTTTACATAACAGAGTTATATACGTCCAAATAACATTGCGCTACTTTCGTCCAAGTATATCGGCTGATTGTATTCTTAGCATTTATTCCCATTTTTTTTCTCAACTCTACATCTCTGAGGAGAATGTCGGTGTATAATGTAAATCTCTCTGGTGTTTCTAATGATACAATAAAACCCTCATGAGAATCTTTGATGATTTGTTTAGTTCCAACCCTATCAGAAATGATAATAGGTATTCCTCGTGCCATTGCCTCTAATGTTACAAGCGGACAACTATCTTGTCTGCTCGGTAATATAAAAACGGATGCATGAGCATATGCAGATTCTAAAGTAGCATTATCAATATACCCTGTGATTACTATTCTACCAGATGCAAAAAGTTTTGTATAATTTTTTTTAATCCCTTTGAAATACTCTGTATTTTTTCCGACTAAAAGTAATGTGGCATCAGTTTTTACCTTAGAAAATGCATCTATCAAAATATCAATTCCTTTTATAGGAAGTAATACACCTACAAATAACACGTAAGGTCTAGCAACAATGTCTATTAATTTTTTTATATCATCTGTAGCATGTGCATGCAGCGTACTATCTTTGATCCCGTTATGGATCACTATTAGTTTAGATGGAGAAATTCCATAAATATCTACAATCGTTTTTTTGAACTCCTGAGAGACAGTTGTTATGATATCTGATTTTGATAATATTATCTTTTCAAAAATCAATGACAATTTTGAATGGATACGCCCCATTTTTATTTCTTCAGATATAAGCCCGTGTACGGATGCAACAATTGGTATTTTATGATTTTTTTTCATCAAGCAACATAATGCATTAGCTAATGAAACACCATGGAGATTTACCACGTCATATTTTTTGAATTTCAAAACCCTAATCATTGAAAGGTATGATGTTTTAATAACAGTAATGTTACCATTATATGTAACTACCGTTCTTTTGAATGGATATCTAACTCTGTGCGGAGTTATTAATGTTAGCTGAACGCTCGGATTTTTTGAATACTCGTTTATTAGACAGGATTGAACACGTCCTGGCCCACCAACGGACTCATTTTCAGGATGTTTTCCTATCATTAATATGTTAATTATATTCACCCCTTAACTTTTTATATAACCCCATTGCGTGTGTAATAGAGTTGTCCATATTTAAATACTCAAATTCAGAAAAACGACCAATTATCGGGATGCCAATAGATTTAAAATATTCTTTAATTTTTCTCACGTTTTCAGAACGCATATGATCATTAATCACATATGCATATTTAGTTTTTCTTGTCACCGTGAACTCAACATCGGTCATATCTATAATATTCAGTTGATCAAGCTCCTTAATAACTTGCTCTTCAATTGCACGATTGTTTCCATTCCAAAGCGTGGATTCTGGTTGGCAGGTTATTTCTGCTAGGATTGATGATTTATTTTTTGGCGCTGTAAACGGGCTATAATTTGATGGAAAACTCACTCTATGCACTAATGTATTTTTTTGAGGGAGATATAGCCATGAGAGATCACTGACTTTGGGTGCATCCAAACCAGCCATTACAGTGATGAGCGAGTTATATTTTAAATTTGAAATACATTTTAAAATTTCGGCAGGGATATTATCCATACTATTTGCCAACTCGAAAATTGGAATAGTTGAGATGATTTTATCGTATACTCTTCTATCGTGCTCATTGGCTACAATCCATTTATTAACAGCCTTTTCAATATGTGTGACGGAAAAATTGGTTGTATATTTCTTTTGAGATTTTAAAATATCTCTTTCTAAACTTTTAATTATTGCCTGTATCCCTCCTTTTTTCGGATAGTAGAAATATAGTTGGTGCACATATCCTTCTTTATTTAATCCTAGTGATGCTTTAATCACATCCTCTGCTGGTGGGCAAGGGATTCTTTTTACCCAATCCAAACTTATTTTTTCTAATGGATATTTCCATATTTTTTCATTATATGGAATCAGGTATTTCTCGGCTATGCTGGAGCCAAACGTATAATAGCACCACTCTTTAAGATTTATAGGTGTTTTCAGTTCACCTTTTTCTTTTTTAATTAAATTTTGTATGAAGTGATATAAACATTCAAAATTATCCTTCAAAGGCAGATCAGATAACCAATTTTCGAATGGATATTTAACATAACATCCGTTATATAGCACCTTTGTGTTTCGCTTATTTCTAATTTTATTTTCTCCGAGAATACCAAAAATAAATTTGAGAGTAGCTTTGTTTTTTGAAAATATTATGTGAGAGCCGCCGTAATCAAAGGTAAAGCCGTTTTTTCGTAGTGAGCGCATTAAACCACCGCATTCTGTTTCTTTCTCAAGAATCTCTACATGGCAACGTAATAGTTTTCCTAAAGTTAGTCCAGCGAGTCCTCCGCCAAGTATTCCAACTTTCATGAGTTTGTCCTCCTCAAATTAATTCTATATATATCCATTAGTTGATTACCTCTATAATCCCAAGTGTGCTCTTTTAGCACAAGTTCTTTTGCTTTCATTCCCAAATTTTCTCGCAGCTCTTTGTTTTTAGCGAGGAACACGATTTTCTCAAATAAATCTTTTTCGTTTTCATATAGGTACGCATTTACCCCCTCCTCCAAAATTTCACGTACCCCTGGCGTATCTTTTACTATTATTGCTTTACCCATTGCCATGTATTCAAAGACTTTCATTGGAAATCCTATATTAGACCAAACATCTGAAAAGCAAATATCCGCAAGGGGTAGATAAGATGGTAGTTTATCATTATCTACATGTCCAGTAAAGAATATTTTTTTATTTAACAGGCCTAAATTTTCAGCTTTTTGTTGATAGTATTTTTGGTCCATCCCATCACCCACTATCACCAATTTTAATGTTGGAACCTTTTTTATGACCTGAGGGATGACTGAAAAAAGCGCGTCAAGTCTTTTATGAGCAAGAGATCCAACAAACATAAGAAAAATACCATTATCGCCTTTTTTTATATGGGCAAACTTTTTATTAGCATTTACAAAGTTGCCCAGATTAATTCCATCCCTAATTACATAGATTGGTTTGCTGGTTTGTCTTTTAAGTATATCTTTATGAGTTTCATTTATTGTGGTTATTATATCCGCGGTTTTTAACATTATCTTGTCCAAAATTGTATAAAGCAACGACTGGAGAAGCCCTGCTAGCTTTGAGGGGGGTTCAATAAGAGTTTCTTTATATGATATTCCCATGACATCATAGTGAACTATTAATTTTCTTTCACTAATTTTTTTAAGTAAGTATAAAGATGGCGTACAGAAAATAGAATTTACAAATAATATGTCTGGTTTTTCCTTTTTCACTACCTTGATTAGTGTTGGTAGCAATAAAAACATAAAGAAAATTTGTCGTATCCACCTTATGTTAACCGAGGGAACTTTATAGGTTACAAATCCATCTACATAGTCCCTCTCTCCAGATAGTTTAGTATTTTTAGATATTTGTATCATTCTGTTGTTTCGTTCATTCAAAATTTTTCTAGTATTGATAAATCTTATTGTAGCTGCAAAAGGATGCAAAATTGGTAGTGCTTGTGAAGTTACCATGCATATTCTAAAATTGTTAGTGCTCATGTAATACCACATCCAAGATACCATATACTTTCCACACCATCATCATATATTTTGTATCTTTTCTCGCGCACAGATTTGAAGAATATATCCTGAGAATGGACATGATTATTTTCAACGTAATAACAAATGGTATATTTTGAAAGTATTTCTTTAGCTGTGGTATTATCACAATCAACTCCCAAGAGTCGATACAGGTCTCTTCCTACAGTGTCATTTATTTCATAAATATAATCGAAGCTGGTTGGTATGATGGGTGAAAAACCGATAATATCCGCTTCTTCGGTAAATCCATATGCAAATGGCCAAGCATAACTTCCTGAAAAAAGAGGTACACCGCTGGAAGACGCTGATATTCTGAAACCAATAATACCATCATCAGAGATAAATGCACCGTATCCATATTCTTTGAGGAAAAGGGATGCTGAATATGTTTCGTCTTTCATCAGCCATGTCTCGTTTGTAGAGCCTATTTCTGAAGACCTCCAATGGTTTATCATAAAACCTGAGAAGGATAAAGAGATTAATAAACACCCTATAATTGCTGGAAATGCATATTTTTTTACCCAACTGATAGTTATTACTTTCCTTAGACCAATACTTATTAAAATAGAAAAAAATGGTAATAGAAATAATGAAAGATACACCCCTAATGCCACTAATGGCGTTAAAAATAACATGCTGAGTAATATAAACCAATCATTGAATTTTTTTTCTGGTTTAAACAAAAGGATGACAATGCCAACTACTCCAAAAACAATTAGTATCCCTGTATGACCACCATAATTGCATATCATATTTAATAGCAAAATATGCAAATCAGTTCCTTTGAAAAAATATCCGGTCTGATAGTTGTACCATATGCCTTTATAAAATTCTATCTGCAAAAATTGAACAATGAATGCGCAAACAAATAGCAGGGCTAAGACCGCTGAAATGATCACAGGAGTTCTAATTTTTTTATCTATTTTCTGAAGAAATGAGTTGAGAAAATATGCAACAAATGGTAATAGGATTAATGGTAGAATATTGCTTGTGAGGATAATGATACAAAATATGAGTGTGATTAATAAAAGAGTTGCTAATAAAGATGTTAGCATCTTCTTGGATATTTGAAGTTTTCCTTTAATCCTTTGAATACTCATGGCAGTAAAATATGCCAAAAAAATAGGAATAATCAACCATGCCGTCCTATGGACCGTGGCAAGTATTATAAGGAAAACGATAGAAAAAAACATATATTTTTTGTCTTTTTTGTGATAGTATTTAAGTAAACTCCAAATAAGTAATGGTAACAATGCAATAAGTAAAGGTCTAGCAGAAGTTGTCCAGATAGTGAGATGTAAAAATATTGGAGATGTAGAAAACACAAAAGCTACTAAAAATGCAAACAGACTATCATTTTTTACTTCCATAGCCATTAAATAAGCACTGAACATACCAAAGATACCGATAAATATTGCAACAAGAAATATTGTCCATTCCATATTTAAACCCATACACTGGGAAACGCCAGACAAAAGATAAGGTACGGCAGTAGGATAGGAATAAGGATAGAGGCCAAAAAGAGAAAGAGGGTTAACAGCCCACTTTGCATAACCATTTGCAGATATAGAATTAGCCAAACCATGAATAAAGAAGGAATCCACACCCATTTTATGCGATGTTGTTGGATACCTAATAATAATGTTGAGCAATACAAGGAATGCCAATAAGGTATAGTTAACCTTTTTTGAGAAATTCATTCCATCACCCTATCATGTTTTTTAAACTTTCATTCGATTCGACAGTTGGTTTCCATCCCAATACTTTCCTTGCCTTTTTAATATTAGCAACACTTTCCTGTATGTCTCCTTCTCTTCTTTCTTTGAAAACTATTTTTAAGTCTTTTTTGGAAAGGCTGAGGATTTTTTCTGCTAATTGATTTATTGTAACCTTTTTTCCACAGCCTATGTTAAATATCCCTTCATTATCCAATCCTATTTTCGCTACTTTGACAATATCTTCAACATGCACAAAATCCCTATATTGATTTCCATCACCAAAGATTTCAAGTGATTCGTTCTTTTTTACTTTGCCTATAAACTTAGAGATAACACCAGAATATGGATTTTCTGGCTGCTGTCCTGGCCCATAAACATTAAAAAGGCGCAAAATAACATGGGGAATCTTAAAAACTTCACAATATCTTTCACCTGTGAGTTTGCTTAGACCGTAAGGGCTTAATGGTTTTGTAGGATGGTTTTCATCTATAGGTAACCGCTGTGGTTTACCATATACTGCTGCACTGCTAAAATAAACAAACTTTTTCACCCTATATTTTTCCGCATATTTCAATAGATTTATTGTTCCAAGAATATTTGTTTTAGCATCAAATATCGGATTTTTAACCGATTTTTCAATGCTGACCTGTGCTGCTAAATGGAAAACATAATCAATTTTTTTCCTCATAACTTTTTCTACTTTCTTCTCATCACAAATATCTCCTTTAACAAAATTCACATCATATTTGAGTATGTTTTCAAGTTTCCCTGATGATAAATTGTCTAATACTATTATTTCAAACTCTTTTGAAAGTTCTTTTACAAGATGTTGCCCTATAAAGCCTGCGCCACCTGTTATTAATATCAAGGTTTCACCATTTCTTTTTAACGACTTCATTGAATTTAAGCCTTTTCGCACAAGGTTTATCATCCCAAATTTTTGATGATTTTTTCATAGAGATGTAAAGTTTTTTTTGCTATTTCTGAAGAACGCCATCTCCTCTTAGCAGTTTCCCTCGCCGATTCGCCCATTTTTTCTCTTATTCTCTCGTTACTTAATAATGTAATAATGCGTTTTGCTAAACCCTTAAAGTCTTGAGGATTAATCAAAAAACCGTTTTTCTCTTCCTCTATCATCCAAGGGATCCCACCCACTCGTGTAGCGATTACCGGCTTACCCGCAGCCATCGCTTCAGCAATAGATACAGGAGATGTTTCCTGACATGATGGTAAACAAAAAATGGAACAACCAGCATATTCTCTCACAATTTCTTCATCAGTCAATTCCCCTATAAACTTGACTGTTGTTGATAGATTTTTCTTTTTTATAAATTCCAGAATTTTTTGATAATATTTACCGTCTGTTGTTTTTCCACCTATGTTCAACTCTACTTGAGGTATTTGTTTTTTCACTAATTGTATTGCCTTAATCAATGTTAATGGATCTTTCCGTGGTGCAATCACACCAAGATAAAAAATTTTACCTTCTACTTCTTCATTTTTAATACAAAAGAACCTATCTTCAACAGGATTTTCTATTAGATATTGTTTAGCTTTTGTAATCTTTTTTACTTCGGTTTCTACATAGGGATTAATAAGAATAAGATGCTTTACCTTTCTTAGAACATACTTATGGAGGATTGGTTTAATCAACCATTTTAGACCATGATAAAATTCAGTTTCTTTCCAACTAATACCATGAATGGTAACTACCATGGGATACTCATTGATACACTGTATCACACCATGTGGCCCATGTACATGAACGATATCAGGATCGATTTCCTTTATTTTGCGTTTTATTGCAGGTAACTCTCTAACAATATAACTAAGAGATGAAGGCTTTCTCCGAGGAATATAATAGACATTCACTTCCCCTCTTTCCACAGTAAAATCATCTATTAATTCGTTGGAAATTGTTATAACATTGACCTCCATATTCTTAATTTTTTTTAAAGCATGGGATAGATTGAATACCACTCGTTCCACACCCCCATAAACGGATTTACCTGGTAGAGGATAATCTCCAACCATTGCGATTTTCATATA
>Ga0210049_1006064_pt1 | contig 10181 bp, 6 predicted proteins | sample CryGeyCG2014_300_2_FD_183964 | JGI IMG/M metagenome (GOLD analysis project Ga0210049, IMG submission 183964) | Groundwater microbial communities from aquifer - Crystal Geyser CG06_land_8/20/14_3.00 (SPAdes) (version 2) | ecosystem: Environmental > Aquatic > Deep subsurface > Groundwater | place...
TCAAGATGCCGGCAATAGCTCTTACTGATCACGGCAATATGTATGGCGCAATTGAATTTTATAAAGAATGCAAAAAAAATAATATTAAACCAATCATCGGAGTTGAAGCATATATATCAGAACGTTCGCGATTGGATAAAGAACCTAATATAGACAATAGGCGCTATCACCTGACTTTGCTGGCAAAAAATATGGAGGGATATAAAAATTTAATCCACCTTGTTACCATTTCAAATTTGGAAGGATTTTATTACAAACCGAGAATGGACAAAGAAATATTGCGAAAATATTCAAACGGAATTATCTGCCTTTCCGGATGTCCGGGTGGAGAATTGTCCCGCGCTCTCGCTAATAAAGACGAAGAAAAAGTGGAAGAAATAATAAAAGAGCATCAGAAAATTTTCGGCAAAGAAAATTATTTTCTGGAAATAATGAAAATTGGCACTATGACGGAAGAGGTACGCAAAAGTATAATCAAATTGGGAAAAAAATTTAATATTCCTTTGATAGCGACTTTTGATTCTCATTATCCTTGCAGTGAAGATAAAAAGGCTCACGAAACCCTGCTTTCCATCCAAACAAATTCTGATATTAAAGATGAAAATAAATTTACTTTCGGTGAAGAAGATTATTCTTTTGTTGATGAAAAAGAAGCATTAAAAATCTTCAGTGATATACCGGAAGCAGTTGCAAACACTTCTAAAATCGCCGATATGTGCAATGTAGAATTGGAGCTCGGCAAGTGGGTTTTCCCTGATTTTAAGATTGAAAATGATATTGACCCGGACACTAAATTAACTGAACTCACTTATTTAGGCTTGAAAGAACACGGCATGGAAAAAACCAAACAGGTTGAAGAAAGAATTGAATATGAATTATCCATTATTAAAAACAAAGGCTATTCAAAATATTTCTTAGTGGCTTCTGATTTGATTAAATTCGCAAAAAAGAAAGGGATTCTAACCACCACTCGTGGATCGGCTGCCGGCTCAATGGTTTCTTATCTGCTTGGAATTACCACAATAAATCCGATTGAATACAAACTTCCTTTTGAAAGATTTTTGAATCCTTATCGGCCAAGCCCGCCGGACATTGATTTGGATATAGCGGACAATAGGCGAGATGAAATTTTGGAATATGCAAAAAAGAAATACGGCGAAGATAAAGTCGCGCAAATCGGAACTTTCGGCACAATGATGGCGCGCGGAGCGGTGCGGGATGTCGCGCGCGCTCTCGCCTACCCTTACGCAGTCGGCGACAGAATTTCCAAAATGATACCTCTCGGATCACAAGGAATGCCGATGACTATAGATCACGCTATGGAAATAGTGCCAGAACTGAAAGAAGCCTATGAGAAAGAAAAAGATACGAAGGAAATAATAGATCTTGCCAAAAAATTGGAAGGATGCGTACGCCATATTTCCGTGCATGCCGCCGGAGTAGTCATATCGCCGAAACCGCTTTATGAATACACGCCTATTCAATTTGACCCGAAAGGCGGAAAAATAATCACTCAATACGATATGTATAGCATTGAAGACGCGGGTCTTTTAAAATTTGATTTTCTTGGAATCAGAAATTTATCCATTCTTGCGGATAGTATAAGCTTGGTAAAAAAATTTTATAAAATAGACATAGATATAGAGCATATTCCGCTTGACGATAAAAAAACTTTTTCCCTCCTTGCAAAAGGCCAAACGGAAGGATTATTTCAATTAAATGGTTCCGGCATGACGAGATATTTGAAAGAACTGAAGCCCTCGTCAATACATGACATCAACGCAATGGTAGCGCTCTATCGCCCGGGACCGATGGAAATAATTCCTGAATACATCAGACGCAAACACAATCCAAATTTAGTAAAATATTTAGACCCGCGGATGAGAAATTTCCTGCAAGAATCTTACGGACTTATCGTTTATCAAGACGACCTTCTCTTCTGCGCTCTGGAAATGGCCAGCTACAATTGGGAAGAAGCGGATAAATTCCGCAAAGCTGTCGGCAAGAAAATACCGGCGGAAATGGCAGCCCAATATGAAAAATTCACCAAAGGCATAGTTGCGAACGGGCAGACTGAAGAATTCGCCGAGAAACTTTGGAAACTTTTCGAGCCGTTCCAGGCTTACGGTTTCAATAAAGCCCATGCCGCGAGCTACGGCAAAGTTGCTTATCAAACGGCTTATATGAAAGCAAATTATCCAGTTGAATATATGACGGCAATCCTTACGGCCGAATCCGGCGACGTGGAAAAAATCTCCGTAATAATCAATGAATGCAAAAATATGAATATATCGGTTCTTCCGCCTAATATAAATGAAAGCTATGGGGGTTTTACTTGCCTTGCCAGCAAGCCGGACACGGTAATAAATAATAAAAATAAAAGCGAAAAAATAAGATTCGGGCTTTACACTATAAAAAATCTTGGCACGGATATTGCGGATGCGATAATTAATGAGCGAAAAAATCCGCCAGCTGGCGGAGGAAAGTTCAAATCCATTACCAATTTTCTGGACAGAATAAAGCATAAAAATTTGAATAAAAAATCGATGGAGGCGTTGATTAAATCCGGCTCTATGGATGAATTGGGCGAACGCGGACAGCTTCTTTCCAATCTTGAAAATATGCTGGAATATAACCGGGAAACCTTAAAACAATCAGCCAATCAAATTTCTCTTTTCAGCGGAATGAAGGAAATAACGCCGGTATTTAAACTCAAAAACGCGCCGGAAGCTACTCAATCGGAAAAATTGCTTTGGGAAAAAGAATTATTGGGGCTCTATATTTCCGGCCACCCTCTTGATAGATTGAGAGAAAAATTAGAAAAACGCGATATAAATATCAAGAAAATAAAAGAGGAAGGAAAAAATGGAATGCCTATAACAATTGCCGGAATAATTGAGACTTGTAGACAAGTTATTACCAAAAATAATGAGCGTATGGCATTTTTAAAAATTTCGGATCTTACCGATTCCATAGAAGCTGTAGCTTTTCCAAGTATTTTTCAAAAATCAATTGATATTTTAATTCCAGAAAAATGCATCGCTCTGACTGGAAAAGTTTCCCTCCGCAATGGCGAAAAAAGCATAATAATAGAGGGGGTAAAAGAAATATAAAAAGCTTAATTATACAAGCTCATTGCTTTTTCTTTGCTTTCCGTAAAAATCATTTTTACCGCTTCGGCAACTTTTTGGGAAAGCTTTTTTAGTTTTTCCAGTTCGCTTTTTTTATATATGCCGAGTATAAAATTTAATACAGCTTTTTCTCCTTTTGGTTTTCTGACTTTCCCAGATGGAGTTTCAGGCGATATGCCAATTCTAATTCGCAAAAATTCTTCAGATTTCAGCGCTTTAATTATTGAGTTCAGCCCTTTATGCCCGCCGGAAGATCTATTGAAAGAAATTTTCATTTTCCCCAACGGTAAATCAATATCGTCATAAATTACAACCAAATTCTCTAAGTCTTTCTTTGTTTTGATCAAGGGCGCAACAGCTTTGCCGGAATTATTCATAAAATTGTCCGGCGTAATAAATTTAATTTTCATCTCATCTAACTTTTTTTCAACCATTCCAACCATAATCCGCCCGGTATTATGCCTGGTATTTTCATATTCTTTCCCTGGATTTCCTAAACCGACTACTAATTTCATCCCGTTAGTATAACATAAATTTTGTATAGGACTTATTATTTTATTCCAAAACAAATTTTTATACTATGTCAAGACTTTTTTGTGCTAAAATACTGGGATGAAAGAAAATTTTGGGAAAAAAGAATCCGGTTGGCAGTCATTTTGGGAACTAGCGCGCTTTGCAGTCATAGCTATGGCTATAGTTATTCCTATACGGATTTTTATAGCCCAGCCATTTATTGTCTCTGGCTCTTCTATGTTTCCTACTTTTGAAAATGGGCAGTATTTGGTAGTGGATGAAATATCTTATAAATTAAGCGATCCAGAAAGGGATGATGTTGTTATTTTCAGATATCCCAATGACACGAAAAAATTCTTCATCAAAAGAATAATCGGCCTTCCGAATGAAACTGTGGATATAAAAGGAAATGAGGTCGCAATAATTAATAAAGAACATCCGGACGGTTTTAGTCTTGACCAGTCTTATGTAAAAAATACCGCAAATAATAATGTGCATTTTGAACTAAAGGATAACGAATATTTCGTAATGGGCGACAATAGAATTGCAAGCTCGGATTCGCGGTATTGGGGCGCAGTTCCCAAAAAACTTTTGGTGGGAAAAGCATTCTTGCGCTTATTACCAATAAATAAAATAAGTATTTTGCCAGGAAATTATAAGCAAGCCGAATAGTTTCCTGAAGTTCCCGAAGCTTGCTTAGGTGAATCACCTAAGCAAGCTTCGGGAAAAAAAGATATAAAATGAAAACAAAAAAAACAAAAACTGAAAAAAAAGATTTTTCTTCGCCGAAAGGAATGAGAGACATTATGAAAGAGGAATATTACAGCTTCCAGGGTTTTTTTGAAAAAGCCCAAGAAGTAGCCGTATATTACGGTTTCAAACCGATTGAAACTCCCATCTTGGAGCATGAAGAAATTTTTACTTCCGGAATAGGAGAAGGCACGGACATAATAGACAAAGAAATGTACACACTAAAAACAAAAGGCGGAGATCATTTGGCGCTCAGGCCGGAACACACGGCGCCGTTGATGCGCGCGTATATTCAGCACGGAATGCAGACTATGCCCCAGCCAGTTATGTTCTACCAATATGGTCCGACCTTCAGGCATGACAAACCCCAAGCCGGACGTTACAGACAATTTTGGCAATTTGATTTGGATTCTCTCGGCAACGATAAAAGCATTATGGACGCGCTGGTAATCAAGGCCGGCATGAGCATACTGGAAGAATCTGGAGCAAAAAATTTATCCATCGAGATTAATTCTATCGGCGACAAGGAATGTCGGGGCGCGTATATCAGAGAACTTGTAAGTTATTACAAAAAACATCTGAATAATTTGTCGTCCATAGATCGTGAAAGATTAAAAATAAATCCGCTTCGCATTTTAGATTCAAAAGAAGAAAAAACAAAAGAAATAAATAAAGATGCTCCGGACTCGGTAAGTTTTCTTTGCCTCTCCTGTAAAAAACACTTTAAAGAAGTATTGGAATATTTAGAAGAAATGGGCATTCAATACAATATAAATAAAAATTTAGTTCGCGGACTTTCGTATTATACCCGTACTGTTTTTGAAGTTTATACGGAAAATATAGAAGAAGGTGGATTACCGGTGCAAGTTGCCGGCGGCGGACGCTATGATTATCTGGCAAAACGGCTTGGAGGAAAAAAAGATGTCCCAGCAGTAGGATTTTCCATGGGAGTAGACAGAATAATAGGATCCCCTTGGTATAAAAAACTTTCGCCCCGCATATTAAAAAAACCGAAAATCTATTTTATCCAGCTCGGTTCTGAAGCGAAATTGAAAAGCTTGAATATAATTGAAATACTTCGCAAAGCGCACATTCCTATCGCCCAGTCACTTTCAAAAGACAGCCTGGGCGCTCAGCTGGCAATTGCCGAAAAACTGGCTATTCCCTACGCGCTCATTTTCGGACAAAAAGAAGCGTTTGATAATTCCGTAATCGTGAGGGATATGTCCAATAGATCTCAAAATACCGTAAAATTAAATGATCTTCTGGAATATTTAAAAGAAATCAAATAAATTCCGTATGACAAAAATCGTTCAAAAGAAAAATAAAATCTTGCGCCAAAATGCTAAAGAAGTGCCTGTACACGAAATTACGGCTCCTAAAATAAAAAAGATATTGAAAGAAATGTCCAGTGCTTTGAAAAGTCAAGATGATGGAGTGGCATTAGCGGCGCCTCAGATAGGGTATTCGCTTAGGATTTTTGTTGTTTCCGGAAAAATTTTTGATAAAGATTTTATAAGAGGGCAAAGACCAGACTCCAAAGGACGGTCCTTAAGAGAGTTTCCCCAAGGACCGTCCTTGAAAACCAAAGATTTAGTTTTTATCAATCCAAAAATTTTGAAACTTTCACGCGAAAAAGAATGGGTGCCGGAAGGATGCCTTTCCGTACGCTGGCTCTACGGCAAAACTCATAGGTCAAAAAAAGCAATGATTACTGCCTATAATGAAAATGGAAAAAAGTTTAAAAGGGGTGCATCCGGCCTTTTAGCGCAAATTTTCCAGCATGAAACAGAACATCTTAACGGCACGCTTTTCATTGACCATGCAAAAGATATAAAAGAAGAATTGCCTAAATAAATAAAATATGAATAAAAAATTAAATTTTGCATTCTTTGGCACACCGGACGTTGCATCAGAAACTTTGGAAATTCTAAAAGAAAACGGCTATTTGCCGTCGCTTATTGTAACTTCGCCCGACAAACCAAAAGGACGCAAAATGCTTATCACTCCCCCGCCTGTAAAAATTTGGGCTATTGAAAACAATATTTCTGTTTTGCAACCCGAGAAATTAGACCAAAAAGAGATTTGTGATGTTTTGAGAACCCTTGGTAGTCGCGACGGCGACGGACAGAGAAAATTTTCAGCAGAAAATTTTTGTGGTGAGCAAAATATCATAAATCTCTTTTTAGTTGTTGCTTATGGAAAAATTTTGCCTGAAAAATTAATAAATCTGCCTAAATTAGGCTCTTTAAACATTCATTATTCCCTGCTTCCAAAATATCGCGGAGCTTCGCCCGTTGAATCCGCAATCTTGAATGGAGACATAGAAACAGGCGTGACTATCCAAAAAATGGAATTCAAGATGGATGCGGGTCCGATAGTGGCTCAAGAAAAAATCTTCATTCATTCAAACGAGAAAACGCCGGATCTTCGCAAAAGACTAATAAAAATCGGAGGGGAGCTTTTGGTAAAAACTTTGCCGATTTATATTGAAAATAAGATAAAATTAATTCCTCAAAATGAAATAGAAGCAACTTATTGCAAAAAGATAAAAAAAGAAGACGGGCTTATAGATTTAAACGACAGTCCGATAAAGAATTATAATAAATACAGAGCATACGCTATTTGGCCTAGAACTTATTTCTTCAAAAATGGAAAAAGAATAATAGTAACCAAAGCAAAACTAGAAAATGACGAATTCATCATAGAAAAAATTATTCCCGAAAACGGGAAAGAAATCTATTATAAAGCTTAAAGACTATTTCCTCCAATTTCTGATTCCTTTCATTAAGTCTTTTATTTTGCGGGCACCACGGTAGAAGAAAGCATTTTTTTTATTTTTATTCTTAGCTATTTCTCCGAAAAGATTTTCCTTAACCGCATCTATCGCTTGATAAAGATCTTCCTCATCGACGCTAGAATGAAAATTTTCTCTTTTTATTAAAACAGAGCAATCAGCTTGGAATATTTTTCCCATTTTGTGGTGATTGGTCGTTTTAGCAACACCAAAATGAACCAAAACTTCTTCCCCGCTAGCCTCCTCGATCTTGGAGAGCAGTTTTCCTAAATTGGTAATTCTCTTTATTACATAATCGTGGATGGCCGGCGTAAGCTCCATATTTTTTGCTTGTAGATTTATTTTCATATCAAATATAAATTAAGCTGATAATAGCACAACTTTTTTTGTTAATTTCCGGCAAGTTATATGTTTATTATAACATAATAAAAAAATCCCCGCTGTTTAGTACATGCGAGGATTTAATTATAAACATTATTTTTTCATCAATCCTTAATCATTACTCTCCCTACGGAAAGTATTTTACCTTTTGAAATAATCTGTAGCAGATACAAACCTGCTTTTAAATCATTTCTTTGAAGGGTAAAATTACCCTCTGCTGACACTGTCTGGACATTTTGTCCAACCATATCAGTAAGAATAATTTCATAATTTCCTTTCGGTAATTCAACATTAAGAATATCAGAAAATGGGTTTGGAAAAAGTTTAATTATAAAATCTTTGCCTTTTGTTTTTGCAATACCAACATAAGTTTGGTATACGAAACACCCACTTAGTGTTGGAGACACGGGTTCAATGAGAATTAAATCACCATTGTTAATCGTGACATCCTCAAAAATAGCTTGCAAATTGCTTTGATGTTTTGGTAGATACTCTTGCGATCCGTCAGAGTCAATAACTGTCATTTTAACTTTGTAATTTATTATTGAGTCAAAGTTAACTATGAACATCGATCCATTATGAACAATCGAATCTATTATTGGTTCAACAAAAACTTCTACGGTTTTTATCGCGCTACCTGCACAACCATTACTGGTGTATGTGTAAGTAACTGTATCAACGCCAACCCCAGCCAAAGAAGGATTAAATAAATTTCCCAGAACTCCAGTCCCAGAAAATATTCCTCCGCTAGGAATTCCTGTCAAGCTTATATTCATACCAACAACGCAAGCGCTGTCAGCAGAAGAGAAAACAGAAACGATTGACATTTGATTCACGGTTATCGCAACAATTGCGGTACCCGTACAACCATTAGCATCGGTCGCGACCACTGTATAAGAAGTGGTGCTTAAAGGACTGACTGAAATCGAAGCTCCAGTTAAATTCCCTGGTGTCCATAAATAGGACACTCCGCCGTTTGCATCAAGTTGCGTCGAATCCCCCTCACATATTGTATCCGCACTAGCAGTTACAGTTATTGTTGGCAAAGGATTTACAGTTATAACAACACTTCCCGTGTCACTACAATTTGCAATTGTAGCAGTGACAAAATAAGTCGTGGTAGACGAAGGATTCACATTTATTGAAACACTGGTTTGCCCTGTATTCCAAAGGTATGTATTTCCCCCGCTTGCTGAAAGTGTTATAGAAGAGCCGGCACAAACTGTTGTGTCATTACTAACAACAGCCGTCGGCACAGAATTTACTGTAATAGTGAGACTTGCAGAATTTGAACATCCTGCGATAGTTCCAATAACAGTATAGGTTGTCGTGCTAGAAGGGTTTGCAATAGGATTCCAAATATTCGGATCACTCAACCCGGTAATCGGCGACCATATGTAAGTAAGGGCACCATTAACACTTAATTGAGTTGAATCTCCCAAACAAATTGAAACATCACTGCTTCCATTTACGTTTGGTAAAGAGTTTACAGTTACGATAACTTCGGAAGTATCTTTGCATCCGTTAACATCAGTGCCAGTTACAAAATAATTGGTAGTTGATAAAGGATTGGCTGTGAATGAAGGAACGGTTTGACCCGAACTCCAGACATAGCTGATAGCTCCGTTTGCGCTCACGATTGTGGAATCTCCATAGCAAATTGAAACATCACTGCTTCCATTTACGTTTGGTAAAGAGTTTACAGTTACGATAACTTCGGAAGTATCTTTGCATCCGTTAACATCAGTGCCAGTTACAAAATAATTGGTAGTTGATAAAGGATTGGCTGTGAATGAAGGAACGGTTTGACCCGAACTCCAGACATAGCTGATAGCTCCGTTTGCGCTCACGATTGTGGAATCTCCATAGCAAATTGAAACATCACTGCTTCCATTTACGTTTGGTAAAGAGTTTACAGTTACGATAACTTCGGAAGTATCTTTGCATCCGTTAACATCAGTTCCAGTTACAAAATAATTGGTAGTTGATAAAGGATTGGCTGTGAATGAAGGAACGGTTTGACCCGAACTCCAGACATAGCTGATAGCTCCGTTTGCGCTCACGATTGTGGAATCTCCCAAACAAATTGAAACATCACTGCTTCCATTTACGTTTGGTAAAGAGTTTACAGTTACGATAACTTCGGAAGTATCTTTGCATCCGTTAACATCAGTGCCAACAACTGTATAAGCTGTCGCTGCTAATGGACTAACGTTGATTGAAGCTCCAGTTTGACTGTCGCTCCATACATATGTCAGTGCTCCTGTTACCTGAAGTGGTACAGAATTTCCTGCACAAATAGTTGTGTCGCCTGTTGCGATAACCGTGGGTAAAGGATTTACAACAACAATCTTGCTCCCGACTTTTGTGCAGCCATTCAAATCAGTCACCGTAACAGTGTAAGTTGTATTTCCCAAAGGAGGAACAACAACAAAAGACTGTGTATTGTCCCCCGTTGACCAGTTATAAATATATCCAGGACCTGCACTCGCGGAAATAGTATCCGAAGTTCCCAAACAAATGGGCGAAAATGCAGACACAACCGCGCTTGGCAATTGGTTTACATTTACTACGCTGCTTTCCGTGTCCGTACAACCATTCACGTCCGT
>Ga0210049_1006066_pt1 | contig 10179 bp, 7 predicted proteins | sample CryGeyCG2014_300_2_FD_183964 | JGI IMG/M metagenome (GOLD analysis project Ga0210049, IMG submission 183964) | Groundwater microbial communities from aquifer - Crystal Geyser CG06_land_8/20/14_3.00 (SPAdes) (version 2) | ecosystem: Environmental > Aquatic > Deep subsurface > Groundwater | place...
CTGCCTGGAACCGAGAAGACCGACAACAGGGTACTTCTTTAAGGATGTTACTATGGCGTTGTGCAGGGTCCTGGATATCATGCTTGCTATTTAATACTTATTGTTTCGTTTTGCAAGGCATAATCTGTTTGTTAATATTCGTGTTACCGAGGAATAAAAAATTTTCTCTACTGCCGTTGTTACAGATGGGCCGAGGTATCAGAAATCTCCATGGAACGTACGACCTCTTCCATTTTTTTCTTTTTTCGATAGCACATTTTAAAAAATAATAATATCCATGTCAACCCTTTTTGGGGAAAGTTGTAAGAGTTTTATACCCCAAATTTTTCCGTTTTCCTTGACTTGATGATATCAGACAGATAGTCAGCCTTTAAATTATCTATCGTATAATAATCAGCCCCTATCTGTGAAGCCACCTCACGAGCAAAATCTGTTTTTATGAATCTGCTCTTATCTTCTGTGTCAACAACAATATAATCTGTAAATCTTAACTCCCTGAGAAGCTGTGATATCTTTTCCATCTCTTCACCAACAGGCTCTTCAGAGATACTCTGATTGGCCCTGCCGTCTGTGATAAGCATTACCAGAAACCTTGTTTGGGGTGACTTAAACATTACCCTTTTAATAAGCTTATACGCCTCTAAAAGACCTGCGGCCAGAGGGGTCTTACCTCCGACAGGGATTTCTCTTAATCGTTTAGAGGCGTTCTCAACACTCGATGTAGGGGGCAGAACAACTTCGGCTTTCTCTTTTCTGAATACAATCATGGAAACCATGTCCCGCTTCTGATAACAATCCATCAGTAAAGACTGAATTGCCCCCTTTGTCTCTGCCATCCTTCTCTGAGCGCCCATGGAACCCGAACCATCAACAACAAAGACAGCAAGATGCCCCATCTTTTTTTCTCTCTGTTTAAACCTCAGGTCCTCATCATGGATTAAAAGCATCTCTTTTCTGCCTCTGATCTTCTGGAAAGGGGCTGCTGCCCTGAGGGTGGCGTCAATCGCTATATCGTTTCTTGTCTTCATTACGCTCTTTACATATCTGCCGCCCTTATCCTTTGACTTAGTTTTTGTCCTCCTGCCGGAAGCAGAACGATCCGCCCTGTCTTTTCTGAATACAATGCGCCTTGTCTTAAAGACATCCCCTAACTCAAAAACCTCTTCCCTCGGATGGGATTCTCTCGTCCGATTTTCAAAATCCTTTAACCCTTCCCCCATGCTGCCAACGGATGTATTCTCGTCATTTCTATCGGTCTTGGTGTCGTTCTGCTCATGTTTTTCTGATCTCTGCTCTGAGGGCTTTTTCTCATCATGCCGATGTTCTTCCTTCTCCATCTGTTGAAGAATCCTTCTCCTGTGGAGGAGAACGAGGGGCAATACCTCATCAACATGCTTTTTTGTTACCTCCTTATAACCATAAAATGTGGCATAAGCACGGCAAGCATAGAAAAGAAATAGATCGCCCCTGTGGCCGGATACGTAGTTTTCAATACAGAGCCTCGCAATGTAACCCCTTATCTCATCTGTGAGAGTTATATCTTTAAGTATAGAGCGGCAAACAAGAACCTTTTCTTTCAGTCCCCCATCAATGCCCATGCCTTTATCATTACAGACAAAGACCTCAGGAGCTGCCTTTTTTACTACCTCAATTCTTTCAAAGGTTTCCTTGAGCCTTTCCCACAGGACACACATTCCAAAATGGTCAAGCAGGTGAGGAGATAAAGTACCTTCTTCTGGATTCATGCTTGCAAGAAGGATAAACCTCGAGGTATGTCTTAAGGTAAGACCCTCCCTTTCGATGATATTCTCTCCTCTTCCCTGTACTTGAAGGATAAGCGCAATTATTTCGGGTGAAAGGAGGTTGACATCATCAATATAAATGATACCGCTATGAGCACGATCGAGGATTCCGTGCTGAAAAACCTTTCTGCCCGATTGTATTGTCTCTTCAAGATCAATGCCGCCGAGAAGGACATCTTCAGTTATATTCAGAGGCAGTTCTATAAAAGGAGTCCCTTCCGGAAGAACGTCTTTAAAGAGCCTTGACAGGGTTGACTTACCACTGCCTCTTTCGCCCACGAATAATACACCGCCGCAGTTGGGGTCAATGGCATTTAATATCAATGCCAGCTTTGCATCTTCATGCCCCACAAAATCAGGAAATCTCATGCCTGCATCCCCCAAAGAATTGATTGCATCTTCTTATTTTCATTGCCTATATCCTCAAACGGCAGCCTTTTCAGCCTGTGGCTTAAAGACAGACTCGCGGCGTCTTTTATATCATCTTGCTCTATAGTATCCTTTTCTCTGAAGGCAGATAATGCACGTGCAGATTTCATGATCACGATGTCAGGCCTGTGTCCGTCAAGATTCAATGAAGACGTTATATCAACGATCTTGCCCAGTATATCGTCTGTAATCCTGATACTATTGAGCCTGTCCTTTGCCCTTACGATTTTCCCGGCAAGGTCTCTCTGCTCTGAACTCCTGGCCATCAAAAAATCTCCAGGATTTGAATCAAATGCCGCCTTCCTTCTCAATATCTCCATCCGCTCTCCTTTGTCCTGGATGGATACGACACGGACACAGAGTCCGAATCTATCTAAAAGCTGCGGCCTCAAATCACCTTCTTCAGGGTTCATTGTCCCGACCAGTATGAATCTCGCAGGATGCATGAACGATATACCCTCTCTCTCGACTGTGTTTACCCCCATAGCAGCAGAATCGAGCAATAAATCAACGATGTGGTCTTCGAGGAGATTGACTTCATCAACATACAGAAAGTTTCTGTTGGCGCTTGCCAGTATACCCGGTTCAAACCGTTTCTCACCTTTTTTTAAGGCATGTTCTATATCGAGGGTGCCGATGAGCCTGTCTTCTGTAATACCAAGTGGAAGTTCAAGCACTTTCATCTTTTTCCTTTCACTGTGAAGATGCCCTTCACTGCCCAACGTCTCTCTGCATTGATTACAAAGAAAGCCATCGGAATCACAGTTAAAAGGACACTCCTTTACCGCCTCTATCTCCGGTAAAAGCTCGGCGAGGGCCCTCACAGCAGTGCTCTTCGCCGTCCCCTTCTCTCCCATGATTAAAAGCCCCCCTATGGAAGGGTCTATCACATTCAGGATCAGCCCTATCTTCATCTCCTCCTGACCGACTATCGCTGTAAATGGGAATATCATCCTAAGACTGCCTCCATCCTTTTCTTCCAACCCTCTACCTCCTCTTTTGTAATGATATCTATGCTTCCCCCCTGAAAATCTCCCCTCACATCGCCCATCCTCTCCTCGATCCAACCCTCTATCTCCACATATATCTGCTTCAGCGCCTCTTTGACATCGGGCGCGGGATCCCAGAGGTTGCGTTCAACTGCCTCAATCAGCCTCCGGGCGATCTCCTCCAGCGCCCATGGATTATTCTCTTCAAAGAACTTGCGGTTCTCTTCATTCATCATGAAGGTGCGGGCAATATCATCGAATATCCAGTCGTCCACCTCCTGTGTGGTCGCCTCCCAGCCATAGACACGACCAATACGCTTCGATATATCCCCGGCGCCTTTGTATCCGTGACGCTTCATCCCTTCGATCCATTTCGGGTTAAGGAGTTTTGTTCTTACAACTCTTCGTATTTCATCCGCAAGGTCTCTTACCTCGACATGTTCGGGCTCTCTTGTGTCGCCATAGTAGGTACGAACTTCTTTACCGGAGAGGGTCCTGGCAGCCGCAGTCATTCCTCCATGGGTACCAAAATAGCAGCAGCAGCCAAAAAGGTCATATTCATCCGTCACAACTTTGTTGTAGGTAACATCAACGGTTTTCAGGTTCTCTGCAAGCTGTTTATGTTTCTCTGTGCCGAACACGCCTTTCCCATAGGCATAACCGTTCCAGTACAAAAAGACATCCGAGAGATCTTTCTCCGTCTTCCATGCGGATGCATAGACGGCGAGTTGTGTTCCCGCCTGGTAGGTGCCGGGCATGCTCGCAAAGATGCGCAATGTGGCGTCCCGCCATGCCTCTTTTGATGTCATATTTCCGTCAATCTGGGCGAGGGTGTGTTTCCTGATGTAGTTCATCTCCACCGGCTCATCGAGGAGAGCTACGGCTTGAACAGCCTCATCAATCAGTTCAATACAATTGGGAAAGTTGTCACGTGTAATACCGGAGACCCTGATCGTTATATCTATCCTCGGACGCCCGAGTTCTCTCAGTGGTATTACCTTGAACCCCTTGACCCTGCCGTTAGAAAGCCATTCAGGTTCAACGCCCAGCAGATACATCATCTGGGACATGCCCTCACCATCGGCCCACATGATGTCGGTGCACATCCAGAAGAAGGCAATATTCTCAGGATACCTGTCCTCTTCCTTAATGTGTTTTTCAATGATCGCCTTTGCCAGGTTCTGACCGACCCTCCACGCAGCCTTTGTAGGAACCCTGTGTGGATCAAGGGAGTAAAAGTTCCTTCCGGTCGGAAGGACATCGTCTCTGCCCCTGGTGATCAGACCGGAAGGACCGGGAAGGATATAGCCACCTTCAAAACCTTGAATCAGGGCGTCTATCTCTTTTGATTCCTCTATCCTGCTGTTTACATCAGATATCTTTTTCTTTATTTTTGTCCAGGGCACGCAGTTCCAGTCAATATTACTAAACTTGTTTGATATTAAATCGCTATTTGCCATTGTATTAAACCTCCTTTTTGCTATATTAAACCTGATTTCCTGCGCCAATAACTTCCTGAATAAGTTCTTTCCCCATAAGGTCTATCTCTTCAAGCAGCTCTCCGTAGCTTTTTTTTGTTCCAGGATGAATCGTGCCCTGATCAGATAGCAGCTCTCCTATATTTAAGCCCATCATATTTGCGATCTCGCGGCGCAATGATACCTCCTCGCCCGCATCATACCGCAAGATGGAATTAATAAAATCCACCCTTCTTTCACCTTCAGGCAATTCTCCAAATATATGCATTCCATCCTGGATTTGTGTATTCCTTGTTCTCGACAGGGCGCCATGCGCCTCCCTGACAATTTCATCAAAAGGCAATGAATGCATATCTTCATGGCTTACTTCAGAGAGTTGTATTTTTTTGGGCTTTTCAGCTTCTTTTCCTGAGATATAAACTTTTATCTCTTTATCGATATTTGCCTTCTTTATCGATTCTATAATGAGGTGCTCAAGGGCATGGGTTCTTCCGGGGTCAAGCCCTTTGACCTGTTCATATTCCCCGAGAAGTCTGTTCAGCTCTTCAAGCTCCTCATACAACCCGCCCTGTATCATAACTGTCTGCATATGATCTACAAGGGTTGCGCAACTCCTTCGTTTTGCAATGGTTCCTTCAGGCGGATTGTCTGCATTGTATATGTAGAGGTGGGGCATGGTGTCTATGCCGATGTCCGGGAAACAGCCCGAGGAAAGGGCAGTTCCCTTGCCGGGCAGGAACTCAAGATTTCCATGGGTTCCCACATGAACAATAACATCCACCCCGAATTCCCTTGAGAGCCATTTGTATGTAGCAACATATTGATGGGGCGGAGGGATGTCAGGGTCATGGAGTATCTTGCACACCTGGCCGTCGCATCTGGCGCCGGCGCATCCCCTTTTCGGCTGGACACATACCGCAGCATTGCCGTACTGAACGCCTGTTACCACAATTTTTCCTTCATATACCATTGCAGCAGGGACATCGTCTTTTGCCTCTCCGGGAGGATTGCCCCAGGCGCCTGACATGCGTTCCCTTGTCTTTTCAGGAAGCTCATTGAACCATTCGAGATATTTTTCTTTTTCCACAAATACGAGCACACCGCCCTTGTCAACTATCTCCTCAACCGTTGTCCATCGAAATTCCGAAATAGCCTTTCGTTCCATAATAGTTTCAATCAGTTCCTTGCCGTCTGCTGGAGGATTTACACTGTATCCAGCCTCCTTCATGCGATGTAGTATCCTTGCCACCGTCTCAAGGGTATCGAGATGAGCGCCGGAACCAACCGTTGCCTCCACAGAGGCGCAGGGATTATTATGTAATATGAAGGCGACCTTGCGCTCCGGAACGGACTTCTTTTTTAACCTTATCCAACTGATCACCCTCTGCGCGAGTTTGTCGATCCTTTCCGGGATTGGTTTTCTGATACCTAATTCATCATCCTTTCTACTTAATCCTCCGATGATGATCGGCTCTATCCTTCCCTCGAATTCAGGCATTGCTATTGACCAGCCGATCATGGTGCTGTCTGCGCCCTGTGGGTCATCCGACCATTCCTCTATCGTTTTGTGATACGATGTAATGGGTGTGAATACAGGCACACCGAGCCTTTTGAGGATCTCTATGCCACCGGAGGCAATTTCACCGCTTTCGGCATTTTTTTGGTCAGTTCCGAGCAGAAAGGACTGAAGATTAATCAGGGCGTCGATCCGGGATCTCCCCTTATCAGAGATAAAACATTCTAAGACAACCTCGCCGCTACCTTTTGTGCCGAGTCCTTCGTCTTTGAGTGAATAAGAAAAGACAGGGGTCACTTCAACCCCAAGGGATTCGAGTTTTTCTATGAGGGCGTTTTCTATAGCAATATTCTCATTGACCCAGTAAAACCGTGAAATAAGAAGGCCAACGACCATTGTCGTTTTTGGAAGATTACGGTTTTTTCTATAAGGGTTATACCATTTGAGATAATCCCCTACATTACTAAAACTCTCCGGGGCATCCGGATGATATAATCCTTCCCAGGGAATTGGTTTTGGCAGCGGCGCCTCGATAACTATTCCGCAGACCTCATGGGCAATAAACTTAAGCATATTGGTAAAATTCTCTTCCCCATTGTAGGTCATGTACGAATAAACAGTCGCCACGATGTCTGCCCCGACCGTAGAGAGCGCCCAGTACGATGGATCATGACCCACGCAAACTATCGGGACATTTTTACCGATTGCCTGCAATCTCTTTTCCATCATCTCCCAGACAGACTCTGTTGAACGGTAAAGCAGGATTGCATCAGCATTTTTGGCCTCTTTGAGCGCAGCCTCCATCTTTTCAGGTTCTTCCTCAATCTGCCTTGAAGAGAAGATTTTAACATCTATAATCCCTTCTAATGCCCTGGCTGCCCTTTTCACTGTACTGCAGTGAGAATCCCACATGATAGATAACAGTCTCATAAAACACCTCCTATTCAGTGTAATTTTTAATCAGCCTTGAACCATATACAAAAAAGGCTATGCTACAGATAATCAAAACAGCAAAGGATATCAGCCCTTCCTGATCCATTGCAGCCTTCCTGATAACGATATTCGCATGCGTGAGGGGCAAGATATAGATGATTGGCTTAATAAATGCCGGAACCTTATCTAAGGGGAAGAATGTGCCACTGAAAAACGCCATCGGCATGATAAAGAAATTCGAATAGGTAGCGGTATCTTCATGAGATTTTGCAAGCATCCCTGTAACTACCCCAAGATTTGCAAAGAGGAAGCAGTTGAGAAGCAAGGTGATTACAAAGAGGGGGGTAACAGAAAATCCTGAAGGTGTTAAAAAACCTACAATGATAATCAATAATGAGGCGAAGAGCCCTTTCACCATCCCTGCCAGCACCTCGCCGACCATGATGGCCGATGGACTGATCGGCGCCTGGATGAAGATCTGGAAGCCCTTGAAATAGAGCCTGTTGAGATTGAGGGAACTGGCAACCCATGTATATGAGTTATTCATAGAAGTCATGGCGACCAAGCCTGGTATGAGAAAGGTAAGATAACTACTACCCTGGAGCTGGACGCTCCTTCCGAGACCAAGTCCAAAGGCAATCAGGTAGATTATCGGCACAAGCATTGCGGAAAAGAGATACCCTAACCGCAATAGCCTCTTTCTAAAAAGGAGCATCTCCCTCAGGAATATGGGATACCAATTCTGTCTCATAGTATCCCCTTCTCTGTTTCTGACAATCCTTCCCTCTCTATACGTTCCCCCGTAAGCTTGACAAAGACATCCTCAAGGTTCGACCTCCTCCTGATTACACCCTTGCCCCTTTCCCTTACTATCTTTGTCACCTTGCGGGCATTATTATAGTTTTTACATATCCGCTGTATGAGCCTCCCATCTCCATCGAGAAACTCGACTACATATCTACCAACCGCTGCCTTGAGGTTATCAGGGGTGTCGAGGGCGATGAGGCTTCCCTTTGAAAGGATTCCAACCCTGTCACATAGGGCCTCTGCCTCTTCGATGTAATGTGTTGTAATAACGACCGTTCTCCCTTCCACCCTTGTCTTTCGGATGATATCCCAAATATGGCGCCTCATCTGCGGGTCGAGACCTACAGTTGGCTCATCGAGAAAAAGGATAGATGGCTCAGGCAGAAACGCCCTCGCTAAGAGGAGCCTCCTCTGCATGCCTCCCGATAAACCGGAGACGACAGAATCCCTTCTCTCCCATAGATCGATCGTCTTTAAGGTATCGGTTATCTTTTTCTTCATATCCTTTACACCATGGAGCATCCCGTAGATGAGGAGATTCTCATAGGCTGTCAGTTCCCTGTCGAGATTATTCTCCTGAGGCATAACTCCTATGCGGCTCTTTATCTCATAAGGATCTTTTACAACATCGAAGCCATCGATCATGTAACTGCCTGCATCGGGCCTGCTCAGTGTAGTAAGCATCTTTATCGTCGTGGTTTTGCCTGCGCCATTCGGTCCAAGGAGACCGAAGACCTCGCCCTCCTTGATCTCGAAGGAGAGATCATTAACTGCCGTGATACCTCCGTAATATTTTGTTAAGCCTGAGATCTTAATCATCCCTGTTGATCCTTGGAGAGATCATCCTTATCCCGTTTAAGTTAATGACAACCACATCTATCCCGTATACCCTCTTCAGGTTATCCTCGGTGATCACCATCTCTGGCGCGCCATTTGAAGCTATACACCCTTCATCGATCAGCACGGCCTTGTCCGAAAACGCCATGGCAAGGTTAGGGTCATGGAGTGTCATCAGGACAGTTAATCCCTTCTGCCTTGCAAGCCTTCTGACCTTACTTAAGACAAGGAACTGATTTCTGAAATCAAGGTGGGATGTGGGTTCATCGAGAAGCATAACCGGCGCCTCCTGGGCAAGGGCTCTCGCCACAAGGACAAGCTGTCTCTCGCCACCGCTTATCCTTGTATATGCCTTCTCTTTCAGGTGGGTGATACCCACTGTCTCCATAACCTCTTCGGCCCTGAGGTAGTCATGCCTTGATGGAGATGAAAATGCGCCAACATGGGATACCCTTCCCATAAGCACAGCATCTAAAACAGTATAGGGAAAGGGAGGCTCGTGTTCCTGAGGGACAATGGCCAGTATCTTAGCCCTCTTTTCACACGATAGATCCAAGATGTCTCTACCGTCAAAGAATACCTCTCCCCTCTGAGGCTTCCATACGCCTGCCATACACTTGAAGATGGTTGTCTTGCCACAGCCATTTGGGCCGAGGATCGTGGTCACCTCTCCACTATCTGCCCAAAACTCGATACCCTTAATGGTATCTTCCACCATGGGGGAATGTCTGAAATGTAATCCCTTAATCTCTAACATCTCTTAACATCTCTCTCCACTTTTAATTTTCCGTCCACTGTCCACTGCCCACTGTCCACTGTCCACTGCTAATTACCTTCCCCAGCTCTCCCTTCCGCCTTTTCGCATCAGATAGACAAAAAATGGGGCGCCTATTATGGCAGTTATTATCCCCACAGGGATATCAAAGTCTGTCAGGCTCCTCGCTATTGTATCAGCAGATATCATGAATGCTGCGCCACCTGCCATGCTCAACGGCACAAGGCTTCTATGGTCAGGCCCGACGATCATCCTTACAAGATGTGGAACCATAAGCCCCACCCAGCCTATTATCCCGCTTACCGATACTGCAATACCTACGGCAAGGGATGATGCCCCGATAAAGACAATCCTCTCCCTCTTTACATTTACCCCCAATGCCCTTGCCTCTTCCTCGCCCATACTCAACGCGTTGAGCCTCCACCTCATCAAAAATACAGGCAGAAGCCCTGCGATTATCCCGGGGCTTGCAATCTTTACCATGCGCCAATCCGCTAAAGAGAAACTCCCCATCAACCAGAAGACGATGCTCTGGAGTTTATGGGGATCAACGAGAAACTTCACAATCGAGACCAGGGCAGTAAAAAAGGCAGAGATGATAACCCCGGATAGT
>Ga0210049_1006068_pt1 | contig 10178 bp, 11 predicted proteins | sample CryGeyCG2014_300_2_FD_183964 | JGI IMG/M metagenome (GOLD analysis project Ga0210049, IMG submission 183964) | Groundwater microbial communities from aquifer - Crystal Geyser CG06_land_8/20/14_3.00 (SPAdes) (version 2) | ecosystem: Environmental > Aquatic > Deep subsurface > Groundwater | place...
AGGTCTTTACGAAGAGCCTTAAACAGGTCTAAGCCAGAAATCTCGTACTTACGAGCAGAGGCATCATCTCCTATGGTTGTAAATACATAAGCAGAAGCTAGGTCAATAATGGCGTAAGGAATCTGGTCTAGCATCCAGTGATTTATGTTAGTAACAGAATCCAAGGGAATAGGATAGGTAAGATACCCTACTTCTAGGATTGCTGTAAGTTCTGCTAGGACATAGGTCATTGAGGTTCCAGCTACATAATAGCTATTAGGCTGGATGTTATTCTTGGGGGTGAATATCTTAGATTCATGTACTTTGTTAAGGTAATAGCGCTGTGCAGTTGGCTTAACATAAGTGAACTTCCTGAAGCGGGTCAGAGGAGCTATGGAAATAGTATCTCCATACAGAGTAGGGTCAATTGCAAGAGAGGACTCTACTAGATCTGCACGGAAATTCCCTAAGAAAGTACAATAAGAAACAGCCTTGTTTATAGCAAGGGCTGCATCAACTGCCTTATCTGGGCGGGAAGTTATCCTAAGGACATGAGCGAGTACTTCAGAGAAGTTCATTTATATCACCTACTTATTTAACCAACCGTAGATTGCCGATACTCTCGAAGTAGGCACACAGCTCTTTCTCTTCTGCGGTAACAGGGACAAAGTAGCCATTAGTGGTCTTGAGAGGGTTGCCTGCGGCATTGAAGATCTTCTGGCCTCGGATGTTCTTATACATCCCTGGCTTAGACTGGGATACAGCGGACTTAGGCTGGAATACAGCGGACTTAGGTTGCTGGACTTCTTGCGTCATGGTAATTCTCCTAAAAGAGGTGGATACTCTTTCCCACTAAAGGGGGCTGGAGGAGCGGCCAGCAGAGTATCCGAAAGATTTAGCTCCGAGCAGCTTATGCAGCTGCGGTCAAACCTTCGATCAAAGCACAGGAGTAGGGGTTAACCAGCTCTACTGCGAGTTCCGTGGTAAGAGAACCACCCACACCATCAGTGCCGTTCTCTACAATCTTACCACCAGCACCGTACTCTTCTGCTTTGGTATCACGGTCATCCATATAGGCCAGTTTAAGAGCCGGCATATCTAGGACTAGTGCAGTACCTTGTAGGCCTAGGCCATTCATCAGCGGGTGCTCAATGATATTAACCTCACCCTTATAGAATTTGAACTTGGTGAAGTTCATACCAAAGCTAGTCTCGTTCTGCGTGATATAGACTTGACCAGAGGCGCGACCTACGTCATTGATAACCTTGATAGCCTGCGAGTCGCCGAACAGGGTACGAGTCTTGGCATTGCTCATATCAGTAGAGAACTGGAAAGCAGGTTCCAGCAAAGATACAAGCTGAGCAAAGGTAGTGGTCGGGCCTGCGGTATTGGTATTGCCAGGAGCATACTGTTCCATAGCATCAATAACACCTTGCGTAGCATGGATAGGCTGAGAGCCAGCAGTATCCATCTTCGGCTGACCCCAGATCATAGCAGACTCAATATCCACTGCATGGAACATTGCAGCATCCTTACGAGATTCTGCAACATTGGAGTAGCCTTGCTCTGCTAGAGAGGCGCGTGCAGTATCAGACAACGCCCACGCATTACGGAAGATTTGCGTGAAGTTGGGGATATAGGTAGTAGCTAGCTGACGAGCAGTAGGACGAGCGCTGTTCTCAGCAAAGGCAGTACCCACTTGCATCAGGACATCCGCTGCATTGATAGCAGCAGCAGCTACCCGACCAAAGGCACGAACAACAACCACAGTAGTAGCATTGGTGATAGCAGTAACTAGCACGTTCTCACGGGTGCGAGGGTTATGTAGTACCATGCCAACAGTCATACCAACAGTAGAACCCACAGTCAGTGAGGTAGCACCTACCAAATCACCCGCAGTAGAAGTTGTGCGAATGAAGGTCATGGTTTTGGAGAAGTATCCGTGAGTAGAAGCTTTGGCCTTCGACTTACCGGACTGGGAAGATAGCGCAAACATAGGAGCTGAGCCATTCGGGAACAAGCGCAGTAGAGTACCTGCGAAAGACCGTGTGTTCAACTCAGCAGGGTTCATGCTGGTATTAAAGACGCCATTTAGTAGTGCCATGATATGTTTCCTTTATAAGGGTTAAGAGAGATACTTGCTCCAGTCCATCTCTCCATCCTTAGTGCCATTAGCATTAGAAGATTGCGTAGCTGGAGCTAGTGCTGCACTCAAGTCTGCAATATACTTCTGAGCTGCGGTAGCAATTTGTTGAGGAGAGGAGTCTGGATTTGCAGCAGCGAACTGATTAGCTACTCGGTTCAGCTCTGCTTTTACAACGGGGTGATCGTAGTTGGGAGCATTAGATAAAGCATTGGAGGTGAGCTGTTCTCGTACTCCAGTGTTTAGCTTCTTACTCTCATAGTCTGCACGTTGACCAAGATGAGTCTCCGTGAGGGATGTGGCGTGCTCTAGGGAAGCACTGTAGGCGTTACGGCCTACGGATTGAATAACAGACAGTAAAGCTTTTGTATCTCCTGCTAGAGCCTTCTCCATTTGGTCAGGCTGTACGCCCTTAGTGAAGTCCATTGTAGCAGATACTTCACCAAGAATCTTAGGATCTAGCTTGAAGCTGGGAGCTTGGATGGCAGAAGATTTAGTTGCATCTTCAAACATTTTGGAGTAGGCGTCAAGGGGATTGACTGGAGTTCCGCTGATCTCGGGAATCTTACCACTGGCATCCGCAGTAGCTGGGGATTCTCCTAATTTCTTCTCCTCTTGGACAGTGGGTGCTGTATCAGTAGTCGGGGTGGAGGTTTTAAACATATCAGTAAATATACTCATGGTAATGCTCCTTAGTTAGGTTGTTGGGATTGAGGTGCTTCTATGGATAGAAGCGTAGATACTACTTGAAGCTTTCCTTGCACTACTGCGTGGGCTTGCGCCAGTGTATCCTTATCATTACCAATAACTGATAGGGATAGTAACTCCTTTGCATCGTTAAGTGCCATGATGCGAAGGAATTTCCTTAATAGAGGATTAGTGAAGATTTCTCTTACTAATTCCTCTTCTGTTTCTGATAATGCTAGATTGGGTATTGCATCGTCGAGGCTCATGCTGGTACTCCTGGTTGCTGTTGTTGTGGCTGGGGTTGCTGAGCTTGTGCGTTCTGCTGTACGTTAGCTACTGCCTGCTCTGGGGATGGCGTGTATTCTTCCATTCCTCGGATTCCTGTTAGCTGAGCTAGGTGGGCTACCATCCCAGGCAAGGAGCCTCCATAAGAAGCTTGGAGTTGCTGGCTTTGGGAGATAAGCTGTATCAAAGTCATTAGACTCTCAGTTGAAGCGAGCTTGCTCTTCGGAGTATATCCATCAGCTAGACGGAAAGCTAGTACTTGCCTACGCAATTCGTCTATATTGATCTTGAGAGTCTCCCCCGATTTTTGAGATACTAGCTCAACATCATCCCCATATTGGAAGATATTAAGTTTGAGGATATTCTTAAGAGGCTGGAATACTTGAAACTCAAGGGTGAGAGCTGGTAAGCGTAGACGGGAGTCTGCTCCACCCATAGTATCTTGCCACTCTACTACGCTCTTATTCCCCTTCTGGAATTGCCCCTGCATAGGAGAATTAAGGCCAGATAGTTCCTTACCAAAGGATACTATACGCATACCAGAGTCCAAGGCTCCCTCTGTCCCACGAGCATCAAAGGGAATCTGATGATATGCGTCCCTGATAGTCTTAGTAGAATCCAAGGAGTTACTCTTCACAGGAATCTTAGGAGCTGGCACTGGTGCATTTATATCTGAGGTCTTAATTAGATCAGGGTCATATAAGGCTCTATCCGACACAGCCCTACGAGCTGTATTAAAGCTGATATTGAACAAGGTCTCGGCAGCCTGCTGGAAGGGAATGTTACCTTCTGCGATAGACTGCGTCTGATAGCCTAAGCCATCCTCTAAGGGCTGCCCGAATAGAATGGGCAGAATATCATAAGCTGAGATAATGCGCTCAGCTTGTACTAGGACAGAGGAGTTGATGATAACAAACTTCCAAATCTGCACTGTCTTAGGAGCAGGAGAGGATAATGCGAAGTCAGCTGGCATAATGCGAGCATATAGAGTAAACTTCTCGAAGTTGTTAGTATTCAGAGCTTCCTTAGGGTCATCTCCTCCTGTCATCCACTTAAACCAGTTGATACCAGAAGTAGGACGACGTGCATTGATATACTCCGATACCTGCGGAGGCATGCGGAAGTATCCTAGCTGCTCAGCTGTGTTAAAAGGGTTCGGAGATTTAGTAGCTTCTCGTATATTGAAGGCTTTGTTATCATCTGCTAGCCTCTGGAGGTAGCGTTTGAGCTTTGTCTTGGATAGAATCTCAATATATCCTGCAAAGTCTCCCTCTGCTGCTACATCCCCAGGAGATACGTTGAAATCCCATACTGTATTGTAGGGGTCGAGGCGCTTAAGTTTAGTAAAACTCTTATGGTCTTTAGATACCTTCTTAGACCCTGGGGTTAGTACCTCTTCTGTAAGAGAATATTGGGATATAGAGTCCCAGTTAGCTTCTATTGCAGAGAAGTTATATTTCACTCCGTCACGCAGGAACATAAGAAGCTGCCTAGCATAACCCCCAATGGTGGCGTGGTCATCTAGGAGAGTCTCTAGCTGCTCTGCCCATTTTTTATTGGCAGGAGAAGAGACAACTGGGAACATAGGAGTACCAGAGAGGAACACCTCTGCTAGGTAGGCTACCATAGAATCTACCTGAGAGACCACTACAGGGGGAGTAGTGGATGGTAGGTTCATTACTCCTACTGGAGTAGTAGCGGAATCGATGCCCTGCCCTGCTACTACCCCCGTTGCTGGGTCTACATTCACCTTGTAGCGAGCATAGGCTACATCTATAGCCTCCATCTTGCTCTGGTAAGAGCTAAATTTCTTATGCTCTACCAAGACTTGCTGGGCATATTCCAAGATGCTGGCTTGGGCTTCCTTCGTAGGTAGTATCTGACGTACATCAGTCTTTTTTGCCATTTTTCCACTCCGTTATAGGTTTATTTAGTACGTCCTTAAAGGTCTTACCCGCTCCTCGCAGAGGTTTCTCTCCTCTAATGATAGCCATAGCGTTCTGTACATACTTCTGAGTCTCTCTAGGAGCTTTAGATAGGTCTAACTTTGCGTTGCGTAGATTACCTGGCCCCCAGTTATAGGCTGCTAGAGCTAACTCTACATTCCCAAAGCGCTTGATAAGGGACTTCATAGCCTTAGCTGTACCTGCTCCTGCTATCAGAGGATTGATAGAATCTGTGATTCCGTAGGTCTCGCGGAATATCTCCCTCTGTTGGAATATGCCAGCGGCATCCTTACTATTCTGTACGTGGATAGGATCCGCTTCTCCACCAGTCTCTGTGGTAGCTATAGCTAAGAGTGTTCTAGGAGGAAGTCCCTCTTGCTTATCCAGGTTTTGAAAATGCTCACCTAGTGTAGGGTCTGGCTTTACAATCATGTTAGCTACAGGTACAGGGGGATTAACCAAACGCCTATGAGCCTCGACTGTAGCAGCTTGCCCAGCTCTTAGGTTAGCTCCGTATGTTTGCATAGATTGTAACAGTTGATCTAGGCTAAAGTCCATAGAAATCTCCTATCAGAATGGTGTATTAGCTGCAACTACCCTAGCTTCGCCTTCTATTGAAGTTGCGATTCTACGGAGGTTTGAAATGGCATGCCAATATTCGTTTCGGATATCCAGACCATACGCTATAGCATCTAGTAGGTCATCCTTATTATTCTTCTTACCTACCTTGTACATGGAAGCCTGCCATACGAAAGAAGTCCTAGTATTAGGATGGAGGAGATAGTAGTTTCCAGAATACAGCTCTGCTATGAATAATCGGATGCGAGATTCCTTACTACGCCCATGCGGATTCATAGGTACTACCATCACACCAGTGATATGTTTCTCTTTCATGAAGTAGTCCATCCAGAAGCCTAGAGTCTGTTGATACCCTACATCCTCAATCCCTATAAGAGAAGCTCCATGCTTAACAGCTAGACGCAAAGTTTCTAGGATAATCTCTTTGGGGTCTAGGATACCTAGAAGAGTCTCAGCCACATAACCGCGCCCCTCATGCTTATAGTGGACTACTATTACATTATCATCTGAGTTATTACGGAAGCCAGCTGGGTCGATGGTTATAAAGACACCATCAGGGTCTTCTATATAGGTGGTGGGGCAGTTAGGAAGAGGCTTTGGTAGCAGGCTCTTAGCCTCAGACTGGGGGTCATTCATTACCTCTGCAAACCAGATATTAGCTAGCCCTAGGTATTCATCATGCTCATAGGACTCCATCAGCTCTGTAATGGAAAATAGCTCAGGCCATAGAGGTTGCCCATCCGATAGGATAGCACCAGTAACCATAGAAGTCCAATAAGGACTACCCTTGAATTGGTTAAGGATACACTCCTCAGAATACATGTTACCTACATAGATTATTAGGCGCCTTCCTCTAGGAGTGATAGCCTTGAAGATAGTACCTGTGAGCTCCTTTAGAAGATTCATTCGTTCCGTAGGGGACTCGTCGTTTTTCCTAGTCTGGACGTCATCACAGAAGATAAGGTCTGGACGCTGATTCTTCAAGTTAATACCACGGACACCAGCTGCCCAGCCTCTTGCTACTAGGATTACGTCTCTATTGTGATAGGCTGCTTTCTTGGTATCAGCTGAGTCAATTGCGAGGCCCGCTTCCCAATCCCCATAGATAGCTACAATATTAGGGGAACTTAGGATATCATTGATATCTGCTAGAAGAGATTCTGCCAAAGGTGAGTTAGCGCAGATGATAAGAGCAAAGGACACTCTATCATAGACTATCATCCAAGCTATTAGAATCTTGATGAAGGTAGTCTTAGCATGACCCCGTGGTAGGCCTAATGCAAAGCGAAGGAGCGCCTCTGCATCCAACTCTCCTCGAAAGCATAGAACCTGCCATAGAGCAACATAGAAAGGAGGTAGCGCAAATACACATACACTAGGCATGGCTAAGCCTGCAAAGAAGTTAATATCTACTTTGCCTCTCTCATAAGCCTCAAGGACAGATACGTTAGCATCCTCTAGGTGTACCTCATGTTTAGGAGGAGCACCTAGAAGAGCAAGATTGCTACTATTGGGCATAGGCTAGGAAGCTCTGTTCTGCAGCAAGGGGAACATCTTCAATAGCGCTTTCTTTTGTGCTTCTAGTACTTGCTTGGAGGACATGGTCTTCTCCTTTCTTCTTTGATAGTTTAGTGAAGAGGTCGGTAACTGCCGTGGAGGTCATAGGAGCTAGCTGCTGCTCCCCAATTGCTACTACCTCCTTAGCTGGATTAAGGTGTACTTCTGGAATCCTAAGAGCATGAGCTGGGAGATTCACTGATACTACAGTTAGTTGTTGATGTAAGATTGGGGCTTGAACCGAGGTCCTTGTCTTCATCTTTTCTTGGCGCTCAGCTACTACTCGTAGGGCCGCAGTTACATCCCTCAGCTCAGCAGTGGGAGCCATCTCTATTACTTGGTTTACTAGCGCATGCTCTGCTGCATTATACTTAGCAGAGATAGCCTGCTCCTCGACATCCTCTTTTTCCTGTACAGCCAGCTTAGCCTGTAGGGATAACTGGAAGCCCTCTTGGGATAGAAGCTGGGAAATCCGCGCGGGGGTAACTCCTATGATAGTAGCTACTTGAGCTGGCTTAAGTCCAGAGGCGAGGAGGGAGGTGATGCGGTCGAGGTTCATGCTTTTTCCTCCAATTGGTTAGGTTAGGAGAATAATAGGCTAGAAATGATAGGATGTCAAGGACTTTTTAAGGTTTGTGAAGGGGAGGGAGGGGGTAGAAGATAGGCGGGGAGGGAAGGAATAGCTAAAAAATTTAGGAATTTTTATTAGCTCCTATTGATAGCGCACCCACACCTCAAACCTAGAAAAAGCCTATGCACCCCCTACCTATTCAATAGCTATTCCTAAGTCCCTGATTCTAGGCAATAAAAAACCCCTCTAGTTTCCCAGAGGGGCGCAGGATAAAAGCTACTGCTTAAGGTTAGAAGTCTGAATCATCCAGTTCCACCGCACCAGTGCAAGCTTCGCTGATAGCGAGGATGGTGTTCTGATACTTTGCTGTATCCTCTTCGTTCAGGGTATCCGCAAAGCCAGCCAGTTGCGCCAGCAAAGCATTACGCCGAACTTCCGAGGACAAAGCAATAGTGGCGCGGTTTTTCGCCATACCAGCCAGTACCGCTTGAACGGCAGTAGATTTACCACTGGATGAAGCAAGGTAAGCGGAGAAGGCTTTGTTGAACTCGCGCGCGATAGCCGATGCCGCGCCAGCACGCTCCGCCTTCTCAATCAGTTCTGCCACGGTCGAAGCAATCTTCTGCCCCACCTTCAAGGTAGCAGTGCCTGTTTGTAGCTTGTTGCGTGCATCAGCCTTGCAAGCCGCGAACAGCGCACCAAATACAAAGTTCAGGCTATCCGTTGCGTAGGTAGGAAGTCCATCTTCGCCCTTGCCCGTGGCTTCCACGTCGAGGCCGAATTCCTCCAAACCAAAGATAGGAACTTGAACCTCTCCCACCTTCTGATACTCGCCCGCTACCTTTTTGTTAACTTCCATAGTGTAGATATATGCCATGACTGTAATGCTCCCATAACTTCCACCCTCTTCGATATCGGTGGGGTGGGTTACCGTTCTTACTTCCTGTACTTCTTAAATGGCCGGTGTTCATCCGGCATAGGTAGAACTTTAATCTATCTCGCTGGGGTTGTCAACCTTTTTGTGTCTTTTTCTTCTACCATTTGCATAGCTACTAACTGGCAGGCTAGGCGATACGTTGACGGCAAGACTCCCCTCTTCATTGCATAGCGCAAAGCTGCCCACCTTCCTACCTGCTTCTTCAGTGTCGCTGCATATAAGGCATGATATGCGCTGGAGCATATTTGCATCCCTTCTGCATTGTAGTAACTTCCGTTGACTATGAGTGGCTTGTTCATTTCGTTAACCTACCTTTCTTATCTTATCTTTCGCATCCTAGCTTTGTTCCCTAGGATGAATTCATTGTAGGCTATCCAGTGGGAGTGTCAAGCCTTTTTTATTCTTTTTTACTATATTTTACTATATTTTACTATTAAATCTTTCAATGCCTTTTGTAGAAGCTATTAAACCTTGAGCTAGTAAACTAAAAACTTCGGACTGTGGGAAACGGGTTACAATTTACGCCCGTAAATACCCCCATAAATTGTATACCCTATTTGATACCGTGGGGGGTCGGTCGCACCGAATCCAGGAACCCCGAAAACCGGATAGAAGCCCACCTACAGATTACACTAGAAGCTACAGCCTATAGATATTAGTCTATCCTTCTATAGTATATATATATATGTATACAAAAAATGCATAAATTTTTACTATACACATAAATTCTTGTACTACCTATCCACCTATTACCTATGCTTTATACTACCTATCCACCTACTACCGGAATTTGAGGGATGAATTCCCCGACCGACCGACCGAACCCGCACCCCCTCAAGTAAGGGTATGAATTCAAAGGGGTATTTAAGGGCATAAATTCACACCCATCCCTTGACATCCGGAGTTTTTTCCTGTACTCTTCCTCAAAGTCCATCAATCCACAGGAACACCCACTATGAACCAAACATCTACTAAAAGCGCCATAGAGCTACTATCTTCTCTAGAGGAAGTAAACAAGGATATAGAAAGGATGAGCCTCGTTCCTTCTAAATTAGTAGCTGCACAAAACAAAAAGCTATTCCTTATAATGGATTCCCTCATTCCTTCTACTTCCCCAGACTTCCCACAATGTAAGGAACTCCCCTATTGCTTCAAAGGGAAGTTTAAGACAATCGGATACTATGGTAAGAGACAGCCACTAGCTAAAATTCTCTATTACTTCTATAACTCGTTAGGCGACACCATAGACTTCCAAATGCCAGAGGGTAACATATATAGAAGCTGTGGGAATACTGAATGCTATTATCCAGAACACCTAGTTCCAGCGGGAGCTAGAAGGATGGAAATGCAGAAGATAAGAGGAAGCTATAAAAGCCCCCTAAAAGTGGATATGCCAGAGAAGATAAAAGCAATGACAGAAGAGGATATACAAGTAGAACTAGAAAAGCAGGAACAGGAACTATTTGCATTATTTGCAACAAAGCACCAATAGAA
>Ga0210049_1006071_pt1 | contig 10176 bp, 6 predicted proteins | sample CryGeyCG2014_300_2_FD_183964 | JGI IMG/M metagenome (GOLD analysis project Ga0210049, IMG submission 183964) | Groundwater microbial communities from aquifer - Crystal Geyser CG06_land_8/20/14_3.00 (SPAdes) (version 2) | ecosystem: Environmental > Aquatic > Deep subsurface > Groundwater | place...
TATTAAACATTAATTTTTGGTTTGGGCTAAAGCCCGTTTTCTTTTGTTTATATTTTGAACACGACATAAATGTCGTGTCTAATGATGTTCATATAATAAATATTGAAAGCATGCGTAACATCAGTTAATAACAATGGTTCGGTAATAATTTATAACTATAATTTAGAGTGCATCTGTAAACTCGAAAAAATAGACACTAATTAAACCTATAATAAAGAGCAGTTTCGGCAGTAAAAAATAAACTCTTAAAACTTTCGTATTGGGCATAACCAACCATTAAATTAAGAGTAATACGTTTTTGAGAATGAAATTCTATTCCTACACCTATTCCCGAATTTAGATATTCGCGTGTCACTTTTCTATTATAATAATAATTGTTATATCCATAAGGGTCGTAACCATAAGCTTCTTGGTTTAATTTTGAATACAAATAGTGATTACCAAGGTATGCATAAAAATTACTTACTTTATTCTCATTTATACTATATAAAAGTGTGGCTCCGGCACTAACAAACACTTCGCTTCCATAATTGTTATAATAAGGTGCAGCATTAATTTGTACGCCATATTTTTTTGGAAAATATCTAAACGAAAAACCCACACCTGTAGTAAAACCAGCACCTACACCAAATGCTTTTGAATATTTTTTACCAGTAACTACATCATTATTTTGTTGAGAAAAAGCAGAGACTGTAAACGCAATTAAAATTATTGCAATTAGTTTTGTTTTCATGATAAATTAATTTTATATGCAAATATACAAAATATTAATAAACAAATATTAACTCAACGTAATAAATTATGAAAATTTATAAAAACTGTTTATATACAAATTTATTGTTTTGAAACATACTATACTTTGAACGGGTTAAATTATTACATCTGGGTTTCAGGTAAATGGTATAAGGGTATAGGGTATAACATGCTTTCCCTTATGCCTTTTTGTATTCATAAAATGCGGAAATTGAGCCCGTTTGCTGTATAAAATACAGCTTTAATTTAGAAGCCCGATTTCTCGGCTTTTTTATTTGATATTAAAGCACCTATACAACCTTTTCCTGTTGAGGCTTCATTTACACTAATATTAATAATCAGATTTACAGTTTCAGCAGGAGTAAATTCAAAAAAAGTTTTTGGACTATACTCAGCATTATCAACTTCTTGCTGATATTTATTAATTTCCAAAGTTAACTTATTGATATCAGCATCAAGCTCAATGCGTTTTTTCCCGGTTTTAATATTAACTTTTTGATTTTGCAACGAAAGCATGAATTGCTTTTTCGATTCAAGGTCTTTTTTCTTTGATTCGCTCACGCCCAAAGTATAAAACTCTTTACCACTTTCATCGGTAACAGAAATGCTGATAAATTTTAATATAGCAGATGACGCTAAAAAAGATATTTTATAGTCTTTTCCCTCATTACAAACAATATTTAGCTGCGATGATTTTCCGGCGACAAAGAAACCTGCTTTGCTTTGTGCATCATATTTCCAAGGATATTTTATTCCGGTTCTCTGAACTGATAAAAACTCGACACAATTTTGCGAAACCACTGTAAATGGAATTGCAAATAATATAATAATTAATATTTTGTTTCTCATAGCTATTTAATTTAAGACATTTTAATAATTTGATTTCTAAGAGCGGTAATTTCATTCTTAAATGATTCAAACAAATCTTTTGTAAAAATATATTTACTTTTTTGACCAATAACAACTTTTAAAGTATCAATATTTGTATTTGCTTTTTGTTCAACAGTTTCTTTTTTAATTTGTTCGTAAATGTTTTTAATTTTAGTAAGATTTGTTATTTGCTCCGACACATCTTGCTCGTCTTTATATTTATCAAGATTTAAAAGTAAATTATTAAAAGTAATTTTTTGGCTTGCTATTCTTTGGATGTTCTCATTGGTTTCAGAATATTTTCCTACAAGATTTACAGCTATATACATACTTTCAACCCAACCACTTGCAATTATTAAAGCTAAAGATTTACTATTGCCGGTTTCCTCAAGTTTTTGAATTATATCATAATATGAGTTATTAGTAATATCAAGTAAAGAATCGGTATTCGACATATTTTTTTCTAAACGATTATACATATCGCTACCTATGGCAGTAGATAATCCCATTTGGTCACACATGCTTTTTACTTTACTAAAATATTTAAGCGATTGCTGAAATTTCTCGAAAGAAGCAAGGTAAGCGAGGTCGGCTGCGTATATTCCCAAATTTAACTCTTGCGAGGTTTTCGATTCGTAACTTGTTTTTTCGGAGTTAAGTAAATCGTCCCTAAACTTACAACCAGAACTTTTTATTAAACTAAATAACTCATCGGGCGATGGTACTTGATACACTATATCGGGTATTTGCTCATCGGTTGAAAGTAAATCAGTTTCAGTAGAATCAGTTTTATCTTCACTTGTTGAATTGAAATTATTATTACACGAAATAATTAGTAATGATATGAATATCATTAATATAACAAGATACGTTAACTTTTTTATTGTTTTCATTGTTTTAATTTAAAATTTAAGCAAACTTAATATTTTTTTTTGAAATAAAAATAATTTTAATACCGTTTTTTAATTATTAAATTCGTAAATTAAAAAATTGGACTTTATGTTAATAAAATTTTTTCTATTTTTAACTTTTATTTTTCTTTTTGCCTTTTGTTTTGCCCAGAAAAACAAGTATTATAAAGAAAAATATGACTCGGCATATAACTTATATTTAAAAGGTGATATAGTAAATTGCGAAAGAACTTTAAAACAATTAATTACTGATGACAGCACTTATGCAGAACCATATTTACTTCTTGCCGAAATATATTATAATTCAGGCAATTATAACGACATGATTCCTGTTTACCAAAAATGCGTTGATAATTGCAGCCAATCGTATCCAAACTCGTACTTATTACTTGCAAATAGTTTAATGTATTTGGGTGATGTTAAGAATGCTAAAAAAAATTACCAGTTGTTTTTAAAAACAAAGATTACAAAATCTGAACTGAAATCAATGGCAGAAGAACAAATTAAAAAATGTGATTTTTCATTGGATTTAATTGCGAAACCAGTTCCATTTAACCCTCAAAATTTAGGTAAAGATGTTAATTCAAATTGCGATGAATATTATCCTTATTTATCGCCCGATGAGCTAACAGTAGTTTTTACACGCAAAGTTCCCCAGTATAAAGGTGCCGACCCCAGTTCTGATAATACTCAGGAAGATTTTTATATAAGTAATTGGTATGGAGGTGGCTGGACTACTGCAAAACCAATTCCCGGGAATGTAAATACAAAAAAGAACGAAGGTGCTCAAACTATTTCGGGCGATGGCAAATTAATGGTTTTTGCTGCATGCAACAGAAATGATGGATTTGGTCAATGTGATTTATATTTTTCAACAAATATTAATGGAAACTGGACTGTTGCAAAAAATATGGGAAAAGTTGTTAATACATTGAGTTGGGAATCGCAACCGAGTTTATCTTCAGATGGCAGAACACTTTATTTTACAAGCGAACGCGATGAAGGTTATGGGCAATCGGACATTTGGAAAACCACTTTAAACGACAATAACAAATGGACAAAACCAGTTAATTTGGGTAATGTTATTAATACAAGCGATGCCGAAACTTCACCTTTTATTCATCCCGATAACAAATCTCTGTATTTCTGCTCAAACGGACACTGGGGCGTTGGCGGTTTCGATATTTTTGTTTCAAAATTAGATGAAGAAGGAAAGTGGGCAGAACCTAAAAATCTTGGTTATCCTATAAATACTACAAAAGATGAAATTGGGCTTATTGTTAATGCAAAAGGCAATAAAGCATATATAACATCATCGCGGGAAAGTGGACAAGGATTACAGGATTTATATGTTTTTGATTTATATAAAGATGCACAACCAGAATCGGTTACTTATTTAAAAGGAAAAGTTTTTGATAAAGAAACAAAAAAAGCAATTAAAGCTGAATTTGAATTAAAAGATTTAACAACGGGCAAAAGTATAACAAAATCGTATAGCGATTCAACTGATGGCACATTTTTAATTTGCATTAGTCCCGGTAAAAATTATGGCTTATTTGTTTCGACTGAAAAATATATGTTTTATTCAGAAAATATAAATCTGACTATAACAAATTCGCAGCAAAAACCTTACGAAAAAGATATTCCTCTTGATAAAATAATGAAAGGGAGTAAAATAATTTTAAACAATATATTTTTTGCAACCGACTCATCAAATTTAAAAAACAACTCGCAAACCGAACTTAAAAAATTAATTTCATTTATGAATATTAATTCCTCAATAAAAGTAGAAATAAGCGGGCATACCGACAACAAAGGCAACATCGCACATAATCTCGATTTATCTAACAGAAGAGCAAAAGCCGTTTACGAATATCTGATTAAAAATGGAGTTAAAGCAGAAAGGTTAACATACAAAGGTTTTGGACAAACATTGCCTATTGCAACAAATGACACCGAAGAAGGACGTGCTTTAAACCGCAGAACAGAGATGAAGATTGTTGAGTAAAATTAACTGATTTAGACGCTGATTATTTATGAGTTTATTGTTTATAGTTTGAAGTTTTGGGTTTATAGTTTTTGGTTTATAGTTTGAAGTTTTGGGTTAAGACGCTGATTTACGCTGATTGTTTATGATTATTCTTTACATTAATTATTTTTTCGTACTTTTATCAAATATTTTTTATTATGAATTTACATAAATTATTGATAATAGGACTTTTAATTTCACTGTGTTCAATTTATAGTTTTGGACAAATTGCAGCTTGGGATTTTTTTGGACAAAATTCTCCTGTGAGTTTTGCAGCAACTGCTTATGATGCAAATTTAATAACTTCTTTAGATTCTATAACTCGAGGAACCGGAGCAAATTCAAGTACTGGTTCAAATTCATTTAGAACACAAGGGTTTAAAAATGATGGCATTTCAACTTCAAATACTGATTATTTTCAAATTACTTTATCGCCTGTAACGGGTTATTCCTTATCGTTAAGTGCAATTGATGCTAAATTAAATGGGACAGTTTCTTTTGATTCAGCACTCGGAGTTACATCACAATTTGCATATAGTTTAGACGGAACAAATTTCACATTAATTGGTTTACCAATTCAAACAACTGCTTTAACGCTTCCTCAAATTGATTTAACAGGAATTTCAGCTTTGCAAAATATTCCTTTCGGAACAACAGTTACACTGCGTTATTATGCTAGTGGACAAACCAATACTGGCGGTTGGGGATTTTATTCATCAAGTACGGGCTCAAACGGTCTTGCTATAGGTGGAACATTAACAATTGCCAATCCCAACAACAACGATTCGTACGTTCAAAACCCTGCCACACAAATAGCAGCAGACAGTATGTCGTCTTTAATAACAAATTCTTCGTCTGCTGTTCCGGTATTTAAAGTAACCGTAAATGATGCTGGCTCTGGTGATACGTTACCAACAAAAATCACAACAATAACAATAAAGAATTACAACCCTGTAAATGGAGCCAATTGGCAAACTGCAATTCAGGGAGTTACATTATTAAATGGTAGCACACCTGTTATAGTTCAGCAAATTACTATAACAAATAGTACAATAACATTAACATTTTTGCCAACTGATTTAATAATTCCCGATAGTGGCTCTGCCGACCTCACATTTTCAATTTATTTAAACCCAAACGGAATTATTGATGGTTCCCAGTTTCAATGTTACGTTTCCAGTTTAAGCCCAAGTTGGAATAGCGATATGAGCGGTTCCGCATTTCTTACAACATTTGCATCTGATGTTATTTCAAACGTTTTTACAATTGATGTTACAGCAACTAAATTGCAATTTGTTACAGTACCTCAGGTTGTTTGGGCAAATCAAAATTTTACTGTTTCTGTTAAAGCAACCGATATTAATAACAATATTGATTTAAGTTCAACAAATCAAATTACAATACAAAAAACTATCGGAAACGGAACATTAAATTCTTTAACAGAGCTATCAGTTCCACTAACAAATGGAATTTATAACTGGACAGATTTAACTTATGATACTCTGGAATATTTTTCTTTAACTGTTACAGATAACAATTCTGTTCTATCATCTGCAACATCAAATTTAATAAACTGTTTGGCTGCTGGGCAAATTCTTAATGAATCGTTTACCGATGGCGATTTTAATAACAATCCATCATGGTTTGGCGAAACCGGCGATTTTAGGATTAATCCTGAATTACAATTACAATTATTTACAAATGCAACAACAGATGATACTTCTTATCTTGTAACTCCTTTATGGCTTAATATAGATAGCATGGAGTGGCAGGTATATATTAACTTAAGCATTGAACCATCGAATAGTAATTTTGTAAAATACTATTTGTTAAGTAACAACATAAATTTAAATGATACTTTACATGGTTATTTTATAAAATTTGGCGAAACTGGTGCAAATGATGCTTTGGAATTATTTTACCAAAATGGAACAATAGTAACTTCAATTTGTAGGGGCACTGATGGTTTTATGGCAGTAAACCCAAATGTTAGAATTAAAATAATTAGAACAAATACTGGAGTATGGCGTGTTTATGCCGACCCAACTGGAGGTTCAAGTTTCGAATTACAAGATACGGCAACCGACAATTCATTTTTCTCTAATGGCTTTTATACTGGTATATATTGTCGTTATTCAAAAACTTATTCGGCCGGAAAATTTAACTTCGACGATTTTTATTGTGGTCCAATTCAGGTTGATACTATCCCTCCATCTTTTGTAAGTTTATCAGTAATTGATTCGCTTCACCTTGATTTGAATTTTAGCGAAGGAATTTCGTTAAGCACTGCTCAGGATACATTAAATTATATTGTAAATAATGGTATTGGAAAGCCATCTTCTATTACTCGTGATGCAATGGACTATAAAATAATTCATTTAACTTTTTCTACTCCATTCGTTACCGGAACAACATATACAATAATTGCATCAAACCTAAAAGATTTTTCTGATAACATTATTCTAAATCCTGTAACAGAGCAATTTATATGGTACAGAGCTGTTCCGTTTGATGTCCAGATAAATGAAATTATGGCAAACCCAACACCAATTATTGGATTGCCTGATGCTGAATACATCGAATTATACAACCGTTCGGTTTATGATATTAATTTAACAAATTGGACTTTAACAATTGGCACAAGTACAAATGTTTTTCCATCAGTAAAAATTCCTGCAAACAATTATTTAATTATATGTACTCAAGCAAATCAAGCCCTGTTGCAACCATACGGAAATACAGTTGGAATTATTTCATCAACAACAGCACTGGTAGATGCTGGGAAATCTATTATTTTAAAAAACAATGAAGCTCAACTAATATCTTATATTGAATATTCCGATACATGGTATCGAAGTACAAATAAAGATAATGGCGGTTGGAGTTTAGAACAAATTGACCCAATGAACCCTTGTGGTGAATATGCAAACTGGACCGCTTCATCAGACCCTAAAGGTGGAACGCCAGGAAAAATAAATTCTGTTTATCATTCTAATCCCGATAATATTAATCCTGAACTTTTCAGAGCAATTTTAACTTTACCCGACACTTTGTTACTAACATTTAGCGAAACATTATTTGGAAATGATACTTTGAATGTTACAGATTTTTCAGTTAATCATGCTATTGGGAATCCTGTAAGTGCTATTTTTACTGATATAACAAAGAAAAAAATAAAACTTATATTTAATCAAACTTTCATAAAAGATACTATTTACGAAGTTACTGTTTTAGGTCAGCTTAAAGATTGTGCAGGAAATATTATAACAACGCTCAATAAAGCTCAGTTTGCAATTCCCGATTCAATTGATACAAATAGTTTTATTATAAACGAGGTTCTTTTTAATCCATATACAGGAGGAACTGATTATATTGAACTTTACAATAACACATCAAAAATATACGATTTAAGAGATGCCAAATTATTTATTGTTGGAGATGCAGATACATTATCATATTCAATTACAACTGATGGTTTTTATTTGTTTCCTGATAATTACGTAGTTTTATCAACCGACCCAAATAAAATTTATCCTTTTTATTCTTATCCAGGTAAAAAAGTTTTTTTAAAAATGGATAAAATGCCTTCGTACAATAGTGCAGACGGAAGGGTAACTGTTGTAAATAAATCGCTTCAAATAGTTGATGATTTAAGCTATACCGAAAGCATGCAGTTTCAATTGCTAAATTCTTTTAAGGGAGTTTCATTAGAACGAGTTCATCCCGATTTGTCAACGCAGGATACAAAAAACTGGCACTCTGCTGCCGAAAGTGCCGGCTTTGGAACACCAGGATACAAAAATTCACAATATGCACAATTCGAAACTTTTGATGGTGAAATAACAATAGAGCCTGAAGTTTTCTCGCCCGATAATGATGGTTTCAACGATTTGCTTAACATCCGTTACAAATTTGACGAACCCGGCTATGTGGCTAATGTTACTATTTTTGATGCACGTGGCAGAAAAATTAAATCTTTAATATCTAACGAAATGCTTGCTGTTGAAGGATATTTTACCTGGGACGGCTTAAATGATTATAATCACAAAGCATCAATTGGTATGTATGTCGTTTTTGTTGAGGTTTTTAATTTAAATGGAAAAACAAAACATTTCAAAAAAACATGTGTGCTTGGGAGTAAGCTTTAAATAGTTACAAGTTTCGGGTTTATAGTTTCGGGTTTGAAGTTTTGGTATTTGGAATTTGATTTCGGATTTCAAGTTTTTATAAGTAATTCATGCGAACAAACATAAAAATATTTACCACTCTCACAATTTTAGCGATAGTTTATTGGTTTTTATTCGATTTTTTACGTTGGGAACAATTCGACACACCGAGTTTTATTGGTGGAGCCAGACTTTTATTTGGTTTAGATGGCGGTTACGATTTTCAATCGCGTTTAACTAAACCTCTCGTTTTAATTCTTCCCGGATTTATTGAATTTATCACTTCTATTCATCCAAAATATGTGTTTATATTTCAGAATGTTATTTTTTTCTATTTAAGCGGTTTTTATATTTACAAGATAAATCAATTAATTTTTAATGATGATAAAACAGCATACTTAGGAATGTTGGTTTATGTTACTTGTCAACCGTTTGCAATATATTCACTTTTTATTTTATCGGATATTGCCGGTTGGTTTTTCGGAATATTTACAATTTATTTAACATTAAAATACTTTTCAAAACAAATTGTACAATTAAAGCATTTAGCATTTATTGGCTTTATTGTGGGATTAGGTTGTTTAGCAAAAGAGAGTGCAATAATAGGACTTATATTTCTTTTTTCGTATATTTTGTTAAATGAGAGTACTTTTAAAGAAAAGTTTAAACAATTTCTAATATCTTTTATCGGATTTATAATTCTCTTTGCTTTATCATATCTACTGATTGAGTATTTTTATAATGATTCTGTTTTTAAGAGATATAATGTAGTATGTAAACTATTTGAGCATGATAGTTTTGAATTATCAAATCTTAAACAAATTTTCAGAATTATAGATATGTATTGGTTTTTATTTATTATTGGGATGGTTGCTGTGGTAAAAATATTAAAGAAAGAACCTCGTAACAATAGTCTTAAAAGTATTATTCTTACTGGCATTATTACAAGTATATTAATTCCGCTTTGGCCCTGTTTTACTGATAGAATACTATTTCTTATAGCTCCAATTTTAATTATTATAGTAGTTTATGGAATTAACAAGTTTAAGCAATTCGCCTTTCCATTGGTTTTAATTGGAGGTTTTCTAAATATTTTTATTTCTTTTATTATTTACAAATTCAAAATTAATGGGGCAATTGCTATTGGCACAATTATTTTTTTAATTGTTACAGCAATATTTGCTTTGATTTTAAACAAGAATAACATATTAAAAATATTGAATAAAAAACGGATAAAAATAAAATAGACGCAGATTTGTTATGATAATTATGATAAAAATAGACACAGATTTGTTATGATAATTATGATAAAAATAGACGCAGATTTGTTATGATAATTATGATAAAAATAGACACAGATTTGTTATGATAATTATGATAAAAATAGACGCAGATTTGTTATGATAATTATGATAAAAATAGACGCAGATTTGTTATGATAATTATG
>Ga0210049_1006075_pt1 | contig 10174 bp, 10 predicted proteins | sample CryGeyCG2014_300_2_FD_183964 | JGI IMG/M metagenome (GOLD analysis project Ga0210049, IMG submission 183964) | Groundwater microbial communities from aquifer - Crystal Geyser CG06_land_8/20/14_3.00 (SPAdes) (version 2) | ecosystem: Environmental > Aquatic > Deep subsurface > Groundwater | place...
CCATTTTACCACGATGAGAAAAAAATAAAAAAGGCTAAAACTTTTTGACTTCAGGCTTTAAATAAGCTAAAATTGCGGTATAAGTTATAGGATGATTATAGCAAAAATATTGTTAAATTGGCAAATAGATTATGAGCTTTAACCAGATAAAAAAAATATACATGATTGGCGTCAAGGGCGTGGGCATGACAATGTTGGCGCAGTATTTTAGCAGCCAAGGGATTGAAGTTGTCGGCTCTGACATTGCCGAGAAGTTTATGACTGACGAGATTTTAAAGCAAGCCGGCGTTAAAGTAATTGAAAAATTTAGCAAAAATAATCTATTGCCAGACGCTGATTTAATTATTTATTCAACCGCTTATAACGCAGAAAATAACGAAGAAGTGGCAACGGCTGTGGCTGGTAAAATAAAAGTTATGTCTTATGCTGAAGCTTTGGCTGAAATTTTTAACCAGAAATATGGTATAGCCGTGGTTGGCTCGCATGGCAAAACCACGGTAACCGCCTGGCTAGGTTATGTCTTATGGCAAGCTGGTTTAAGTCCGAGCGTGATGGCAGGCGCCAACGTGCCGCAATTTAATGGAGCGGCTTTAGTCGGCAGTTCTGATTATTTAGTTATCGAGGCTGATGAATACCAAAATAAATTAAAATATTTTCAGCCCAAGGCCGTTATCTTAAATAATATTGATTACGACCACCCTGATTTTTTTCCGATAGTTGCCGATTATAATCAGGTATTTATTGAATTTATTAAAAAAATTCCCGGCAAGGGCTGGCTAGTCGCTAATTGTGACGATCCGTTTATTCGCAAAATCGTCCAGGTCAATTGCCGCGCTAAAGTAATAACTTACGCTATTAATGAAGCGGCTGATTATGTGGCCTATGATATAAAAGCGCATGCAGGAAAACAATTTTTTAAGGTGAAATTCGGTGTGGATGAATTTGAAGAAAATACACCCCCCCTTGCCCCCCTTGTCAGGGGGGATGAGTTAGGGGATTTTTCCATCCAGTTGGCGGGCCGGCATAATGTTTATAACGGCCTGGCGGTGATTGCCGCTAGCATTGAGTTGGGCGTGGATTTATTTAAAATCAGAAAATATTTGTCAGAGTTTGCTGGCACGGCACGTCGTTTGCAAGTATTAGGTGAATTTAGGGGGGCAATAATTATTGATGATTATGCTCACCACCCCACGGAAATTAAAGCCAGCCTAGAAGGCTTGAGGCAGAAATTTGGCCCAAGAAAGTTAATCGTAGTTTTTCACCCACATACTTACACGCGCACTAAAGCATTGCTCAATGATTTTGCCAATAGTTTTGTTGAAGCTGATGAAGTGATTATCTTAGATATTTATGGCTCGGCGCGCGAAAAACAGGGAGGAGTGCATAGTAAAGATTTGGTAAAAAAAATTGTAGAGACGCACCATGGCGCGTCTCGCCATGGCGTGTCTCAAAAAAGTGTAAAATATATTTCAACTCTTGATGAATGTGAAAAATATTTGCGGGAAAATATTAGCCGTGATGAGGTGGTGGTTTTAATGGGCGCTGGCGATGTTTTTAGGATAGGGGAGAAGTTGGTTAAAGGCAAATGATATTATCGCAGTGATATTTTTTCCCCAGAGTTTTTGTTTGAGAACTATAGCTGAATAAATTCTAAATTACAAATCCCAAATTACAAACAAATCCTAATGACCAAAATTACAAATTCAAAACAAGATGATTAAAAATTTGTTTTGAATTTTGAATTTGTAATTTGTGATTTGGAGTTTTTAAAAATATGTTTAGTAGAATTATTTATAATTCCATCGTAATTTTAGTTCTGGCGATTTTACAAATCGCTTTTATTAGCAGTTTGCCCGCGGGATTTAATAATTTAAACCTAGTTATAACCATTTTGATTTTTGTTTTAATTTTAGCTAATTTTAAGAAAGCCATGATTTGGGCTATCAGCTTAGGATTTATAATGGATATTTTTTCTTTCTCTTTTTTCGGCATTTATCTTATCACTTTTAGCCTGGCTATACTTGGCGCTAATATTCTTTTAAATAATTATTTTACCAACCGCTCTCTTTATTCTTTTTTATTTTTAGTAGGATTTGCTACAATAATTTATCAGACTAATTATAATATTCTAAGATATTTAATGAGTTTATTCAGCAAAGGAAGTATCATAGTAGTTAATTCAGGGTTCTGGCTTAATAGTTTGATTCAGTTAGGACTGAATTTGCTGTTGACTTGGCTGTTATTTTATTTGCTTTATTTTATTAGCCGCAGATTCAGGCCGGCATTTTTATTAAATACACGTTTTACGCGCTTTTAATAATTTTAGCTGATTTAAAATACTTTTCTGTTTATCAATTTATATCCCCCCACAAATCTACAGACTGTCCGAGAATTGCTATTTTGTCATCTCGACCCCGCATTTTGCGGGGCAAAATGCGGAGGAGGAGAGATCTTTAATATTTTGCGCTATAACAAAACATTAAATACTGCACACAAAGTATTAAAGATTTCTCCCCCGCAAAATGCGGGGTCGAAATGACAAAAGGTAATTGTTTATTAGTTTTCAGACAGTCTTTAGATTTGAGGGGATGACTTTATGTGGCGCTTGAGAAAAAAAGATAAAATTAAAAATCCCTTTATTATCCGTCAAGGCGAGGATGAGTATGGCCACCTGAAAGACAGCTATCGTTTGGATTGGACCGAGCAGGTTTTTTTGCCAGCCAGCAGCGACAAAGCAACAGTTGGCCAGAATTTTAATTTTAATTATTTGCCGAAAATAATTTTTGTTTTAGCTTTATTTATGGCAATTATTTTAGCTCGGGTTGCCTGGTTGCAGATCATCAAAGGCGATTATTATTATAATTTAGCTGAAGGCAATCGTATCAGAATTGCCAGAATTGAGGCTAATAGAGGAATCATTTACGACAGCAGCAACCGCCCTTTAGTGAGAAATGTCGCTAATTTTTTGCTTTATTTTGTTCCGGCCGACTTGCCGGAAAACGAACAGGAAAAAAGGAGCATTATTGAGCGCCTTAGCCAAATCCTCGGCACTTTAAGTCCAGCTGATATAGAAAATATTTTAACCGCAGTAAAGCCAAAGTCGCTTGAATCGTATCAACCGCTGTTTGTCACCGATAATATTGAATATAATAAAGCCATGCTGTTATATTTAGAATCAGATAAGATGCCGGGAGTTTATTTATCTAATAAAACTAAGCGTGAATACAATTTATCTAGCTTAAGTTTATCTCACATTTTAGGCTACACCAGTAAAATTAATCAAACCGAGCTGGATAAATACGGCAGTGAATATTTGCCGATTGATTACATTGGCAAAACCGGTATAGAAAATTTTTGGGAAAATGAGCTCAAAGGCCAGAGCGGCAAAAAGCAAATTGAAGTTGATGCTTTAGGCAAAGAAAAGAAAATAATTAATCAGCTAGCTGGTGCAGACGGCCATAATTTAGTTTTGTCAATTGATATTGATTTGCAAAAAAAATTGGAAGAGACAATTACTAATGCTTTAAAAAAATCGAAACTTAATAAGGCCTGCGCCATTGCCCTGGACCCTAATAACGGGGAAATTTTGGCTCTGGTCAGCTTGCCGTCATATAATAATAATTTATTTGCGCGAGGAATTACTAATGATGAATATCAAGCATTAGTTAGTCATCCTGATCAGCCCTTATTTAACCGTTGCACGAGCGGTGAATATCCGTCCGGGTCAACCATCAAGCCGGTGCTGGCTGCGGCGGCGCTGGAAGAGGGGATAATCAATGAAAATACCAGCTTTATTAGCACCGGTGGTTTAAGAATAGGCGAATGGTTTTTTCCGGATTGGAAAGTTGGCGGTCATGGCGTGACTAATGTCAGAAAAGCCATTGCCGAATCAGTTAATACTTTCTTTTACTATATTGGCGGCGGTTATGGGGATTTTGTTGGTTTAGGCATTGACCGCATGGTAAGATATGAAAAAATATTCGGTTTAGGCAAACAAACCGGAATTGACATTATTGGCGAGGCCAAAGGATTTTTGCCAACTAAAGACTGGAAAGAGACAATTAAAGGAGAGCGCTGGTATGTCGGCGATACTTATCATGCGGCCATTGGCCAGGGTGATATTACCGTGACGCCGTTGCAAGTAGCAAACTATACTGCTGTTTTTGCCAACGGCGGCTTGTTATATCGGCCGCATTTTATCCGCCAAGTTTTATCAAGCGATGACAAAATTATCAGACAAGTTGACCATAAACCGATTAAAAGCAATGTAGTGAGCAGTGAAAATATAAAAATTGTCAGGGAAGGCATGAGGCAAACCGTGGCTGCTGGCAGCGCCCGCAGTCTAGCATCAGCACCAGTAGCTGTTGCCGGCAAGACCGGTACGGCCCAATGGTCTAGCAACAAACCAAATCATGCCTGGTTTACCGGCTTTGCGCCTTATGATAAGCCACAAATAGTCATTACTATTTTAATAGAGCAAGGCGGGGAGGGGAGCAGTGTGGCTGTGCCAATAGCAAGAGAAGTGCTAGAGTGGTATTTTTCTAATAAAGTCCCCCTTATCAAGGGGGATTAAGGGGGTTATTGTCATCCTGGTCTTTCGTCTTTTTGTCATCCCCGCGAAAGCGGGGATCCAGAAATAATTTAATTTTAGCTATTATTTAAAGAAAAATTAGCACTCTTGACAGGGGAGTGCTAATTTTGCTAAAATGGTTTTAGCGGAATTATTTATTATAAATAATAATTTGCGGTATTCGCAAATTCGCATTATTTTTTATGGATAAACGCAAAGAGTTGATTTTAAATACTATTATCAAAGAGCATATTAAAACTGGCGTTCCGGTAGGGTCAGAGGTTTTGGTTGATAAATATAAATTGGATATTTCCTCGGCCACAGTCAGAAATGAAATGGCAGAATTGGAAGAAGCCGGCTATATCAAGCAGCCGCATATTTCCGCAGGCCGCATTCCCACAGAAATCGCCTATAATTTATTTATTAAAAATTTAGCAGAAAAAAAGTTAGCTAAAATTGAAGTGCAAATTTTTGACAAACTGTTAAAAGATAAAGATGAATTGAGTTTTAAGCAAACCGCCAAGGCGCTGGCAAAAATTTCTAACAATGCGGTTTTTTGGGCGTTTCACCGCCATAACTTGTATTACACCGGCATTTCCAATTTACTGGCCCAGCCAGAGTTTGCCCAAACTGAATTAATTTATGACATTTCGCAAATTATTGACCGCGTGGATGAAATAATTGATGATATTTATAGCAAGCTGAAAGCCGGGCCGCAGATATTTATTGGTTCAACCAATCCTTTTGGCAATTTTTGCGGCACTATTTTAACCAAATATAAACTGGCAGATAATATCGGCCTGTTCGGCCTGCTTGGCCCCATCAGAATGGATTATGAAAAGGGCTTGTCCTTAGTTAAATTTATTAATAATAAGATTGCTAGTTAATAGATATTTAATAATTATTATGTATGTATGATGGAAGAAAAAAAGGATAATTGCAAAAAATATCCGGAGCCAACAGTTGGGCCGATTATATATAATGAAAAGGGAGAAATTTTATTAATTCAATGTCCAAGGTGGGGTGATTATTGGCATATACCAGGCGGGCATATTGAAATAGGAGAAACTGCTGAACAAGCCTTAAAAAGGGAGATAATGGAAGAAACCGGTTTGGAAATAGATAATATAGAATTTATCGGATGGCAAGACGCAATTGAGCCGGTGGGTTTTTATATAAAGAAGCATTTTATTTTTTTGGATTATTGCGCTAGAATGTCGGGCGGAAAAATAACCAAGAGTAATGAGATGGAAGAATATATTTGGATACAGCCAGAAGAGGCTCTACGAACTCTAAAAATTGACCCAGCAACTATTAGGACCATTAATTTTTATTTAAAACATCTTAAAAATAAAGCAAATGGTTGTGAGGACAAATTCAAGCGTGCTTTGGCGGATTATCAGAATTTATTAAAACAAACCACTAAAGAAAAGCTGGAGTTTGCCAAATTTGCCAATGAAGATTTGCTTTATCAGATTTTACCGGTTTACGATAATTTAAAAGAATCACTTAAGCATAGCGACGAAGTGGTGGATAAAAACGGCTGGTTAGACGGCATTAAATATATTATTAAGCAGTTTAGCGATGTTTTAAATAATTTAGGCGTTGAAGAAATTAAAACCATAGGCAAGAAATTTGACCATCAGCAGATGGAAGCGGTTGACAGCCAGGAGACAGAAAATAAAAAAGAAGATGGTTTAGTGGCTAGAGAAGTCAAGCCCGGCTACAAGCTAAATAGTAAAGTGATTATACCGGCTAAAGTGGTGGTTTATAAAATTAATAATTAATTTTAACATTTTGTCATTTAGAGGGAGCATAGCGACCGAGAAATCTTTAATATTTGGCGCGACAAAAAAGTATTATAGATTTTTCGCCTCGCATTAGCTCGGCTCAAAATGACAAAAACAACAAACATATGTCGCCAATCATCCGTTGGACGCCATTCCTTGAACCATTTGAGGATATGGACAAATTTTTTCAAGATTTAGCGCCGGCAACGCGCGCTACGGCTGGTTTTATGCCGGCAGTTGATGTTTATCAGGACAAAGATAATGTTATTGTTGAAGCGCAATTGGCCGGTATTGATCCGGAAAAGGTTGATATTTCCATTGAAAATGATGTTTTAGTGGTGAAAGGCGAGAGCGAGAAAAAGAGTGAAGTAGAAGACAAAAATTACTATCGCAAAGAAATCAGGCGCGGCAGTTTTTATCGCAGCGTGCCTTTGCCATCGCATGTTATTGGCGAAAAAGCCAGCGCCGAAGCCAGAGACGGAGTGTTAAAAGTTGTTATTCCCAAAGCAGCGGAAGCCAAGCCAAAGACGATTAAGATTAGGACAGCCAAGAAATAATCGCGGACGGACGCTGAATAACGCTAAAGGGCGCTAATGAGACGCTGATAAACGCTGAAGTGTCATTGACATCTACACTTATGAAATCAACAAATCATAAAATTTACATTGGCGATTCTGAAACGGTATTAAAAAAACTACCCGACAACTTTTTTCAGTTAATGATTACTTCTCCACCATATTGGAATGTAAGAGATTACGAACACAAGAATCAAATTGGCTTAAATGATACGCTAGAGCAATATTTAGATAGATTAGATAAAGTATGGAGGGAAGTAGCCAGAACTTTATTGCCTGATGGCAAAATTGCTTTAAATATTGGCAATATTTATTACTCAGAACCTAATGAAAAAAGGCGAACTACTGCTAATTTGTCGCTTTTGACTTGGCAGCAGTTAAATAATATAAAAGAATTGAAATTTATGGGCACAATTTATTGGCAAAAAACTACTTCACGAGATGGCTCGGTTCTCTTTGGTAGTTATCCTTATCCAACCAATTTTATGATTTCAAATGCGGTGGAGCCAATTCATATTTTTAGAAAAATAGGCAACAGAAAAGTATCTAAAGAAATTAAAGAAAGGTCAAAAGTGACTAAAGAAGAATTTAGAAAATTTAGAGATGCAATTTGGAATGATATAAATGGAATAGAAGATAAACATTGCGCTGCTTATCCTGTAGAGTTACCAAAACGGTTAATCAAAATGTTTTCTTATGTGGAAGATTGGATACTGGATCCTTTTTTAGGAAGCGGAACAACTACAAAAGCAGCAAAAGAATTAGGAAGAAATTCAGTGGGTATAGAATTAAATCCAAGGTATTTAAAAATCATTGAACAAAAAGTAAGCAGTAAACAAAGTGATATGTTTAATAGTGCAAAATTTGAAATAATTAAATAACCTTATGGCTAAAAAGAAATTAATAAAATTAGGTTCTAGAACAGCAAAGAAAGGATTTAGAAACGAGAAAGATATTGTCAAAAAATTTAACAATTGGCAAAATGATGAAGATGCTCAAGAATGGCTTAAAATAATGGGTTATGATTTGAAAAAGATTAAGAAAGTTAAAGCAATAATCATTACAGGAAGTCATAAAACAGATGTTCAGGTTCAAATAACGATTTATTTTAAAGAAGCAGTTGCTGCAGAAAATTTATCTGTAAAATTAGTAAGTAATCCGCAGGGCTTTAATCAAATTGATAAGCGCTGGGTTGATAAATATATTGAGATGTGGAACATCCCTAAAAATATTGCAACAGCGTTGAAATTATTTACCGGAGAAACAAAACCAAAGAAAAGCAATTTTAAAGATCCAAGAAGAATGTTTTTTGACGAAATGGATAGTAAAACTCAAAAAACTATCATTGATTTCTTCAGCAAAAATAAAATTTTAATTGTTTCTGATATTTTAAAAGGTAATGATGAATTTTCTGCTGATTGGATGATGGTTGTTTTAAAAAAGAAAAAAGAAAATCCCGAATGGGTTTTAAAACACATCAATTATGTTTTAAATTTTTTTGGTGGCGGTAAAGTTAGAATAACAAATAAAGGAAGTTTGAAAATTGGTAAGATTACAATGCAAAGAAAAGGCGGCGATGCTGGCAGAGAAACCTCAAAAATGCTTCAGTTTAAAATAAATTATTAAATTAAAATTTATGAACAATTTAAACTGGGCACAATTTAATAAAGGAGTATTTTTGGTTAATGTTCTGGGAATTGTTTATAATCCAAAAAATAAAATGATACTGATTGGCCGTAGAGAAAATGACCCATACATCAAAGAACTGTCTTGGGTATTTCCCGGTGGCAGGCCTGGTTATGATTTAAATTTGGAGGATTATTTAAGGTCGGAGATAAAAATAAAAACCGGAGTCGAGGTGAGGATTAATAAAATCTTTTATGCCAAAACTTATCCAGAAAAACGCGAGTTTCTTTCAATTTATTATTTGTGTGAAGTTATGGGCGGAACTGAACAGGCTGGTGATAAATTAGTTGAATTAAAATGGGTTAAACCAACTGAAGTGAAAAAGTATTTTACCACCTCGCTTAGCCCAAAGGTGTTTGAGTTTTTAGAATCATTAGAATAGTACAGTCTGTCATTATGAGGAGTGAATGAAGCGAAGCGTAATGAGCGACGAAGCAATCTCTGGTAAGATGCGTTAAAGTTAGTAGTAACCAATGGGCTTTAAGAGCGTCTAACCAGAGATTGCTTCGCCCGTCCGCCGGTTGGCGGATCCTCGCAATGACACCTTATGTTTGTTATGCCCCGCATTTGCGGGGCATCCAGAAAGAAATTTGAAGATAGAATTTATACCAAAGTTCGCATATAATTTGTTAGCTGAAATTGCGAGAAGCCACAAATTTTAAATACTTATAATTTATAGATAAATATTATGGACAGAAAAAAAATATACCTAGGAATTATAGCATTGGTTCTTTTAGGAATAATGCTTTCGTTAATTGATTATAAATTTGGGATTAAACCTTCTCTTTTTTCCAGTCAAAATTTTTCAGCAAAATTTACTGGTTTTTCAATTTTTATTTTTATAATGAGCTTATTCTTGGTTGGTTATATTATTGGAAAAATAAAAAAGAAAAAAGGAATTCCGATTATGATTGCAATTGCAATAGGAATTGTATATTTTGGATCCGTAATTTCTAATTTTCTTATTTATCTTCCATATCATCAAAAAGAATGTAGAAAAGTCAATTCATGGGATAATTTTAAGGAGTGTTATATACAAAAAGCAAAAGATAAAGACGACCCAATGATATGTAGCGGAATTACTTACGGAGAAACGTATTTTATTGTCCCTCCTGGTAGATACAGGGGTCAATATGCTTTATTTGCGAGGTCTGAATGTTTTTATAAGATATCTGAATTGAAAAACAGCACTCAATATTGTAAATTTGTTGTTCATCCGTATAGAGAAAAATGTTACGGTCTTGATTTTACATCTATCCTCTTTTTTGAATAATTGTAAAGTATTGTGGCTTTTCACAACTCTCCCTCACTTCGTTCGGTCGGCAGAAAGTTTAAAATTAATTATTATGAGTTTTTTATCATTTATTTATATTGAAAGTGGTCCAATTGCGGCTTTATTAAGTTTAAAATAATATATAATATAATACGCGTTACGTGTTATGCGTTACGCGTTATGAGAAAAAAATATGAGTAAAATTTTAGGAATTGATTTGGGCACTACTAACAGTGCAATGGCTATTATTGAAGGCGGCCAGCCGAAAATTTTGGAAAAT
>Ga0210049_1006081_pt1 | contig 10162 bp, 10 predicted proteins | sample CryGeyCG2014_300_2_FD_183964 | JGI IMG/M metagenome (GOLD analysis project Ga0210049, IMG submission 183964) | Groundwater microbial communities from aquifer - Crystal Geyser CG06_land_8/20/14_3.00 (SPAdes) (version 2) | ecosystem: Environmental > Aquatic > Deep subsurface > Groundwater | place...
GTCAGGGTCTGCAATGGTAAAAGCCCCAGAGTTAGAACGCTCGTTGAGGTTTTGAATGCTGGTTCCATGTGTCTCTCTCAATCCAGTGTGCTTTTCACTTAAATCGTATGTCTGAGAATGCCCGCCACTTGTGGTATGAGCCATCCCAATTTTACCCGTGGATGGATCATAAGCAAAGCTCGCACTATCCCCTGCCTTTGCATTGAAGTTCCCATATCCTTTGGCATGCATTTGTTTATTTAGGTTATTGGCCATTCCCGCGTCCAATGTCAACGTATCATTGCCGTGGCTCTGTTTCAAATAATTATGGTAGCCTTCCATATCATCAGTGTTCTTCATCATCCCCAACGCTTGAGCTGCCTGCTCCTTCACATCAAACTTCGCTGCCTCATTCATTTCCTTCCCGCGCTCAGACGTTATTAAACCTTTATCCCTTATCACATCTAATCCCTGCGCCTGACCGATTCCCTTGAGAGCATTAATATGCCCTTTATATCTTGCAGCAGTGCTCGGGTCATAGCCATACTGCTGTAGTTTCTCCAATTCTGCGACTGCCTGCTCATTATGGTATGTGGATAAACCCTTAAACATGGCATTTTTATCCCCACCATAATACTTTTCTGCAAGTCTATTCTGTGATGCAGCATCCTCAAACCCTTTTGTTGACTGAATTTCAGAGATGAAGGCATTAAAGTCCTTCCAATCTCCCTTAAATCCATGGGCAACCGCTTCTTTGAATGCCTTTTCTCGTCCCGCAAGATCACCGATATTTTTGTCCATATTTTTTGTAAGGTAGTCTTCGTATTTAGCCGGGTCGCTGTTAAAAGCATTAGCAAGCATCTTATCTTGCCCGAGTTTCATCTCGGCAAACTTCCGTGTATCTCCTTTATATTTATCAGAAATCATATCTTTTAGCGTCTGAGACTGCGTTAAACCCAGTCCTGCCGTGAACTCCTTTAGCTCGGAAGCCTGGGTTAACCCCATCTTCCTCATCTGATTTCCCTCAGCCGCCTTGTTAATTGTCATTCCTATTTTCTGGTCAGCAATCTTTCTTACAGCACCTTCCGCGCTAAAGGCGTTAATCATATCTGTTATCCCTTGTATATCACCAGCCTGTTTTACGGCACCTGCATTTGCTAATTCTGTTGTACTAAAATTCGGCCTTATTGTACTATGCCATCCGTGAGCCGAAATCAGGTTTTTATCAAGTGCTGTCCTGCCCTCAGGCGTCTGTGTATCCATCCCTGCCTTTGCAGCCGCTCCCTGCACCGGAGAGGTAAGGCTTCCTGCCATCATCGCAAGGGCTTGCCCGCCAAATTTTATCATCATGCCGGTTATAACAGTAGATAGCATTAAACCAGCCCATCTAATTGTTCCAAACATAGCCAGCGCTTTAAGAGAGGATGTTCCGAAAGAAGACACAGCCAGAAGCCCGAGTTCGTTTTGTCTTACCTCTTCCATCGCCTTATACGAGAAATCCATTGCAAACTGATGAAGCGCAGCATCTATAATCCCCCAGCTCATAGGCCAGATAAAGAGCCCGCAGATTAAGCCCAGAGCTTTCCCGTATAAAGGAGTGGGCAGGAAGATTACAAGAAACGGCGTAAGCATGATAGCTACGGACACGAGAATGCCCCTTATTGTAGGAATCCAGCTGTTTGCCATTGCGCCTGTGGCCATCATGGATGTGCCTGCGTTGCGGGACATCATAATAGCAAGAGATGTATCCGGGCTGGCGGCTATAATGGCATCACTAAATGTCTGGGCAATAAGCACTTGTTTAAAAAAATTCACCTGTTCCCATGCAGCACCCTCAAACCACGAGGCAAGGTTGGCAAACATGTCCTTGCACTGCTGGAATTCAGCGGGGTTTGTCGGGTCAAAGCCTATTTCTCCGCAACGGGCTTTTGTGACATTAGTGTATTTAGCAGTTTTTTTAAGATCTGTCACGAGCAGAGCGTACGCTTCTGTACAAGTTTTTGTTTTACCTGCCCGCCAATCGTCTTCATCCTTGTAGTAGACGGTAAAAACAGCGGGGTTTTCGGCTTGTTGATATAACCCAATAAAATCGCTGTTTTTGTTTATTGTATTAGCTGAAAGCTGAGTCCCTGTGCGTAAAAGCTCAAAAAAAACACAGTCCTCCGTATAACTCCTTAGCGAATCATGGATATATTGGTCACCCAGATTTATTCCCTTTGAGTGTACGTTGTTAAGCATGTCAAACCCAATTCCGCCTGCCTGCTGCTGGTAACCGATAGGGTCGGTTGATGTCGAGATTACATCTACAAGCCCTCGTTCTATCAGATTAGTCGTTCCTGCAAGCAGGACTAATCCTTCAGGGACATCGCCCACAGCCTGGCTCCTATTTTTCACTGGGTCATAGATCCAAATTGTCCCCTTAGGAATTACCATCGCCAAAAAAAGCGTAACGCCTATACCAACAGGCACTGCCCACGAGAACCCGCCTGTCTTCATGCCCTTTAAAGCGGAAATCATACTGCCGGTTGCTGCAAAAAAGATACCCAGCGTTATAACGGTAAACATCAGACCCATGTAGTTTTTATCACTAAAAACCAATGCCGCTTTTTGGAAAGCTGACAACACAGCGTCAAACGAGCCGTATGTATAATATTCCATCTCAAGCGCAGCGTAAGAAATTTCTGCAGTAAACAGCAGCAGTACTGTTACAGCGCAAGTCAGAAATGATATAGTAAGGCACTTCCGCATTTGCTATTTTCCTGTGGCCCTGCCCGCAACAGCAGAACCGAACATATGTGAAAGCTTTTCATACGCTATTTTGTTAAACTTGCCAAAATTAATAGAGACTTGTTGTATGGCAGATACCTGTGCCATAGAAGCTGCGTACGCTGCTCTTGCACTTTTTGCATACCCGGCGATTTTAGGAAGCAATTTTTCAATTTGAGCAGCCACCAGATGATATTCGCCTAATTTACAATCCTTAGTGGGCTCTGCTTTTTTTCCAACCAACTCGTTCACTACAGCAATGCTTGCTGAAATTTCGTGATACAAGTCAGATAGCATCTGATAAGCAAAACCTCTGGAAATTATATATGCCGACATTTCATTAATAGTTGCACTCGTCTTAGTAGCGGACGCCATCTTTAGCGCGGTAATAATAGGAGCAGGGGAAAGTTTTGCAAGCTTCTCTTCATCCTCAGATAATTTACCGGATTTGTATTCCATTTTTGCTGTAATAGAGGAAAGGCTAGCGGAAACCCATTTTTCAAGGTTTGCCTTCCCGCTGGGATTTTTAAAACATCCTTCATTCAAACCCGCAAGTCGAGAATAGACATTCCCTTTGACAATATCTTCTATACTTTTAGAGTCATTTTCTTTGCAGGGTTCAATTTCGCTTATCTCCAGTGCCGTTCCATCACCGCTCGGCATATCTTTAACTTTTACATCTCCAACCATCCCCCGCGCCAAACTCCTGTAGTCCTCTGGATAGTCTTTCATTACAGCCTCTATAATAGACTCTGAATCTGGAGTCAGTATTTCCTTTAGTTTTGCGGGGCACTTTGCTACCCTATCGGCGTGTGTCGACAGATGTTCACCATCTGAAGCGCTCCACATATCGTTTATTTTCCCCGAAAGATCCGAAAGCCCTTTATTTAATGCCCATTCTTTATCGGCATCTGCTCTCACCTTTGGCTTTTCAATACCCATAGTGTCCAGCATCTTCCCCCCGAGAGCCTTAGCTGCCTTACAATCGTTTATATTGAGATTATTTAAAAGATCTGTTATAGACTCAAGTGATTTCATTGTTTTAGCGCAAGGCTCGCACATGGTATTTATGGCAAGGTCAAGCGCTGCGGCAGGAGCCGCCTGAAGTATCTTCTGCATCTTCTTAACAAGGTATTCAGGCTGCAGATAGCTGAACGATCCCATGAAAACGTCAATTCCTGAACATCCAAATTTCACCCTAGGAGACTCGAAACTAATAAGCTGGTCATTACCCATCTGCCATCTCGCAGAATAGCTTCCGCCTGTCATATATCCCCTCTTCTGCCCTTCAAAACTCCCTGCTGCAGTAGATGTTTGCTGGTCTATCCAGTCATCAGCAAAGCCTGCATACAGCATCCCAGGGGAGAAAAATATAACAACCATTAAAATTTGAACGAATCTTTTATACATAAAACCTCCTCTTTACCGCTGCACTTCAGCAGGCAGCGATGTGTTAGGTGTTGTTTGATACGGGATATTGAAACTACTTCCTCTTTCTTTTTCAAATTCATACAAATTGTATTCTTCGGGGGTTATCTCACCTTTAAGAAGTCTTATCCCCTTGTATATCTTCATCTCCATCTCGTCTATCGCTATTACGCCGGCTGATACAGGGATAAAGTCCTTACTATGTTTATATATCAAAATAAGATAAGGCACCGTAGATACTCCAAAGCTGCTTGCCAGCGCAGTGTTGGATTCTAATTCCAACTTCTTAACTTCCCATTCGTGTTTTCTAATAAAGTATTTAAGAATCCCGTCCTGTTTCTGACAGTAAGGGCAAACAGGCGAGTAAAAATACAGAAGCGCAAAATCATCTCTTGAATTCCGGATAAGACTTGTAATCTCTTTTATCTGCATAATTAGAAGAGCATTTTTCCCTGGGATAACAGTCGGGTAGTCCTTATCAACCGATAGTTCTGGATATTTCTGCATGACATAGCCCGTCACATTTGTAAACGCCATGGATTTTCTCCTCATGATGTCCATGACCGTATAATATTCTTTTACGTTCTGCTCCGTCGGGTTCTGAACCGCCCTCTTTAAAAAATCCTGCATCAAAGGGTGAAAGTCGTCAGGATGCATAGTCCAGAGTTTTTCGGGGGGATACTCTTTCAAAGACGGAAGCTTACGCGCTTTCTTTTCTTCCTTCTTTTCTTCTTTTTTAACTTCTTTTTTCTCGGGCTTGATGTCTTGCCACCAGTAGCCTTTTTTATCGTTGTCTGAGTAGTAGGGCTTTTCTGCCTGAGGTTCATCAGATTGCAGAACAGGCAGCTTGTCTTCACAGAACGCAGGAGCAGCAATAATCAGCAGCGCAAAAACAGCCGCAAAGAAAAAACTACTTTGCTTTTGCATGATGATTGCCTCCGTTAGTTTTTTTGAGACCCAGCAATTTCAGAAACTTAGAAGCGCCGATGCTGTCTTTTAGCTCTATCACCTGTGCGTAATCAAGAAGTGATTCCTTGCCCGTCTGGACATCCCTCAGAGACAGCTTGTTTTCAAACCGATCCATCTTCCAGCCTGCAGTGTCTTCCCGTGAGATACACTTCTGACAGGGCTTGATGACGTAAGGAAGTTTTTTATGCGCTACAATATCAACCAGCTCTTCATATTGTTTTTTTAGTTCCCAGTCCACCTTGTATTCGTCAAGGCTCACACCATGTATGGTATTTACTCTCTTATAGTAAAGTTCAAACATGGCTATCGCAGTCCTATGGTTGCCGTCGTCTCCGATAAATAAGTCGCCTCCGTCCAAGCTTAAGAAAAACATCTTAGGTTCCTTTATAGTAGTCTCGTAGTAATAACCGGGATTGCTCGTATGAAGAGGTATATTTATATGCATTCTTTTCCCGCTCTTTATGAATTCTCCCCAAGTCAAGCCCGCATAGTCGGGGTGCTTGGTCCCTACGACACGGAAGACATTAATGGAGGCGTGAGAATTCCAATAATGTTCTTTCATAAAAGAAGAGGTAATAAACGTAAGGTCTTTATTCCACTTCTTTATCTTTTTATCGGCAAAAGAAGGCGGCTCATGCTTGATGGCCTCAAGCAAATTACTATATGTTTTGTCTACTGTCCTGACCATGCGCCCCTCGGGTTGAATCCTTCCTTTAATTTAGGTTCAGGTTTAGGCTCAGATTCAGTTTTAGCAGCCGCAGCTTCCACAGAGGGCTGCTCAGGCTTGGGGTCCGCCTTGACCTCCACACCGGCAAACATATGCCCACAGAAGCGGCATTTTAGAGCCTCAACCTTCACATTCTCGGCGCACATAGGGCACGCCTTTGTACTGCCAGTGGCAGCTGTGCGCTCACCAGAGGCCTCAGCCGTCCCTCTTTGCATATATTCCGACCTCGCGTTTACAATGGCGTTATTCAGCAGCTTAGGGTTATCCACAAAATGAAAAACTGTTGCGCCGCTTTCAGCTGCGGTCTGTATCAGGATATCCCCGAAGCCGAATATCCGGCCTGCCAGCGATTGCCTAAAAGAAGTATTGTTGATCTTCTCAAGAGGGCTTTCCTTGATGTTATGGGAAAGCACTCCCCATTCGTCGATAATCCGCATGTTGGTTACGACCCAGATGTTATATTTGCGCTCGTAATAAGAATAGATGACATACGAAAGGGAAAAAAGCAGTGCCGCAAGGAGAAGGGTTCTCAATTTCTCCGGAGCTGCAATAAAAAAAACTAATACTCCCACAACAATAAGACAAGGTGTTAATAAGCAAAACCAATGTTTTAGTGTTGAATAAAGAACCTTTTCTTCCGGCCTTAATGTTGCTCTCAAGCTACCTCCTTAAAACATTGGATGCGCTATCGCGCTTATCTTATCCTTATCAATAAAACCAAAATACCGGGAATCGTAACTATCCTTGTGATGCCCTATAACAAACATCTTTCCACGGGGGATAACACCGTTAAAAACAAAGCTTTCCACTTTCTCCCCATTTAACGCGTAATCCTTGGCCTTGCCAAGATATCTCGCCTTTTGCTCCCCGCAATAATATTCCTTGTTAATTACAGCTAACAAATCACCCTCCATACAACCCACTTCCTTTATCGCCTTATGGACATCTAAAGGAAGCCCAAGTGCAACAGGCGGAGTTACGTTTATAATCACGTAATTTCCCTTCTGTATTATATTACCCGGCTTTACACTGTTAATAAAAAAAAAGCTGTATCGAAGCGATGGCGAAACAGAGTAGCGAAAGTGGCTTGTAAAATACATCCCTACTATAAAACTGGCAAGGGCGGCAAGAGCGATAAACACCTTCTTGCGGTTTTCGATAGAAAAACCTTGCCAGGTCTTTGTGAAACCGTTTTCCGTAAATCCCGCTGTCAGCCGCATAATTTTTTCAACCATCAAAATTCAGGCTTCGGGAACCTCGCATTTCAATGCGGGAGGAGAAGCCTTCTCCTTTCTGTTAAAAATAATGATGCTCTTTCAAGAAGAGTCAGCTTTTTGTAGGAGACCTCCCTGATAAGTTTCCCTGTTACATTTGAGAGTGCGAAGGAACCTCTCAACCTTCTTCCTTTGATAAATAGCTCTTGACCGGCATAAAGTACCTTATCCCACTGCCTAAAACCGAAAATCTCTCTTGGCGCAGTATTTCTGATATGCGACCTACCGCCTTTAAGACCTCCGTTAGTAGGAGTTAGAGCCGCATCGGAGTTGTTGTAAGGGCTTGTCAAGCCGGTAGCACCGCGCCTACCCTCAGCGCTTTTAACCGGTCCAAGGCATTCGCTGTTCCGAACACCAAAGACTGTCCCGACTTGTCGGGGCACCGGCGACAGCTGCATGGGACGTGCGGAATATTCCATGGTGTCCTGACCTTTACAACTTCTGTTCGGCATTACCCGTTAACCTCCTTGTCAACTAAGGCTTTTACAAACCTCGCATTTTAGTGCGGGGTAGTTGACATCGCTTTATCCCTGCTGTTTTTTGTCTGTTACTGCGTTTTCCCGGCGCTTTTCCGCCCAGTGCTTAAGACCAAAGAAACTCGCCGCCCACACTACGATAAAATAGAAAACCATGTGTCCCAAATCTTTGAATCCCAGAACAGGGATACTCACCAGAATCAGAAATGCAACTATGTACGGAAGCATCCAGAAATTGAGAAACTTGTTAACCATTTTGTGTCCTCCTTTTTTTGCTAAGGTTTAATTATTTCGATGTTGCGAACCGCGACATCGCCTGTTATAAGCGCCTTATTCTTAGGCACACTATCTACCAGCGCCTCAAGAGTGTCCAGCTTCGCCTCAAACTGGTCGTCCGTAAGTTTTCCCGCAGTATAGAGATCTTTCTGTTCTGCCAAGTATCCCTTTATATCTATAGCCGCTACTTTCTGTGCATAGAACCTGTCATAGACAAATACGGACACAGCGCTAGAGAAAAGACTGACAATTAGAACTATAAGCACTACCTTCAGCATAGAAATTGCGGGCTTAGATTCAGGCTTCTTTGCTTCCGCCGGTGCGCTCTCAGCAACTAAAGGTTTCTCTTCTTTTTTTTCAGTCATAAAATCCCCTCTTTAAAGTTTTTAATAAACCGTCCAAAGACGCACTGTTTGTTTCCTTCTGGATTGTCTCTAATATATATTCCAGCGACGCATCCCCATATAACTTATAATACTCGCCGGCCTTAGCATTTTCCTCTTTCCCTTCACTCATTGCCGCATCAATTACGCTTAAATGCGGCACATACACAACCGCAGGCACCTGCTCAATTCCGTATCTCCTGAAAAGAAGCGGGTCAAGCGTAATGCCCATGTTAAACAGAGCGCACTCACCTCCGGACTTCACAATGTCGCAGCCAGGGTCTTTCTTTAAAACCGAGAGGCTGAACTCTATGGTCGGCTTCATCTTCTTCATTCCGTCTTTAAAACCTCTTAAAACCATCACAATATTGGGGTCGTCAAGCTTCTCAATGTCTGCCGCATAATTTCGCAGGGTTTGGACAGGGATAGATGAGGAAATGAATATGTAAATCCTCTCGGAGTTTTTCAGCCCGGCTGTACCCTGTTTGTCAGCCTTAACCTTTACATCTTTGTAATACTGACCAAGCTGGTCTGGGAAGACTTTCTTTGCAAGCCTCTCTTTCTCATCGCTGACTTTCTTTTGAAATTCCTCTGAGTTAACAAAATCAGTGATCTCCCTTGCTACCTTTTCTCCTTCTTCTTTATACTTGTTCTCAGGGATAGGGACCTCCGCCTCAAGAGACTTAGATTTCTCAAGCAGTCCCCTTATATCATCAAGGTTGAAGTCGGCAAGTTTCTGCTCTTTCCAGAAAGCGCCGTCTACAAAAACAAACACTGTATTAACCGTATCAGAAACATCAGCAACAGCCTTGCCGGGCATGGAGCTGCCGCAGGTTTTGCCGCCTGACTTTAGGTATATATTCTTACCTTCTACTTTCTCTATTTTGTGGCAGAAGGTAGGCGTGTCAATTACAGCTTTCTTTGTCTCGGATGCGTAAGAGACCGTAAAAGAAAAAGTTAAGACAATAAATATAGCTATAAATATTCTCACGGCGTATATCCCACACAACAGACTTTTTTCCTGAACATCACCCATGCGAAATTATCTCCCGAATTCTCGCCTGCGCCAAAAGGCGGGTTCTTCATCGCCCCCCATATTAAACTGCTTCTGCCTATCGGCTCGCATGTAGAGCCTTTAACTGGCTTTGAAACCTGTATGCGGTAGTTGCTTTTATTCCAGATTGGGGAGTAGACGCTTCCGCAGACATTAACCCCCGGGTCCCAGAGCAGCCCTTCCCTCCCAAGCTTAAAAACCATTCTTGAAGCCGCTAATGAGTTTGCCTGGATATAATTACTGCTGTTGACATGTCCGGTGATAGGGTAAGCGCTGCCCCAGCTGCCGGCACACCAGAAAAGAGCATCCTGAGGGAACCCAATGTTAGCCGCAACGCTGTCGGCTACACAGGCAAGCTGTGCAATAGGGTTAGAAAATAAAAGGACTTCGGGGCTGATTAAAGCAGCCAGTATGTCATCGTTCCATAAGGGATCAAGCTCAGTTATATATGCGATGTCAAAGGTCTCTGAGGCAAGACAGGGGAAATCCATAAAAATATCCAGCAGATCCCAGACTGCAAAAATATACCAGTGGGCCTGTGTGAAAGCAGAGTCTAATTCCATAGGATTTGATTGCTCCGAGAGCCCTCCGCCCAGCCATCCCGTACTTAAATCACCCATATTCGTTCCAATAGAAGGAAGGCAATAAGGGTCTTTTACAGTGTCTGCAAGACGCGCAGGCTCCCAGAAGCTGACGGGGACTCTGAGGTGGCCTAGTTTGTTTAGACAGCCTAAAGCAGTTTTTAAGTGATAAGCTGCTCCGCCTCATACCGCTACCTGCATCTTAGGTAGTGTACTCCAGTAAACATCATCCGGTGTCTTCCTGTCAAG
>Ga0210049_1006089_pt1 | contig 10155 bp, 7 predicted proteins | sample CryGeyCG2014_300_2_FD_183964 | JGI IMG/M metagenome (GOLD analysis project Ga0210049, IMG submission 183964) | Groundwater microbial communities from aquifer - Crystal Geyser CG06_land_8/20/14_3.00 (SPAdes) (version 2) | ecosystem: Environmental > Aquatic > Deep subsurface > Groundwater | place...
TCCCCGCGCTGCCTCGCCCCGGCCGCGCCTGGGGGGGTGGGGGTGGGTCGCGTCGCCACCCCCTCCCTCTGCACCGCTCGTAGAGACCCCCGCTGGCTGGTGCGCTTCGCCCGTCGCCTCACTCCCCGCGCTGCCTCGCCCCGGCCGCGCCTGGGGGGCGGGGGTGGGCCACACCTCTTTGGCTCCAGCCGCGCCGCCGGTTGGCCGATCTGGGGAGGAGATTCTCCCGCGCTTCAACGATGGCTACCCACCCCTCCCACCCCCCTCTTGGCACGACCGCCCCGGTGGCGGCCACCGACTCGACACTCTCTACCGTGTGCGACCTCGCTGGCCTTCGGGTCTTGTTTGTCGACGATGAGCCGGGGGTGCGGCGGCTGGTTGCCGTCGCCCTCGATCGCCTGCACGCGACCGGCACGGTGGAGGCGTCGCCGGTGGCGGCGCTGTCGCTGGTGGAGGGCGAGCCGGACCGCTTCGACGTGGTGGTCACCGACTTCCGCATGCCGGAGATGGACGGCGAGGAGCTCTTCCACCGGATCCAAGCGGTCGCCCCCAGCCTGCCGGTGGTGATCACCAGCGGCTACGCGGACGACGGCCGGGTGCGCGACTGTTTGGCGGCGGGGGCGTCGGGCTTCCTGGCCAAGCCGTTCACCATCGCCCTGTTCGCCGCCGCCGTGCGCCACGGGGTTGAGGGGGGTCACGGGTGAGCGCGGTCGAGGCCGGTTCTCGCGCCATGCGACGGCCGCCGTGGGTCGCCACCGTTGCCCTGCTGGCGGGGCTGTGGTCGCTGATCGCGGCGTTGTAGGCGAGGCGCCGGCGCACGCCGCCGCGAAGGGGTGCGGTGAGCAGTTCGCGGCGCTCGTCGGGCGGCAGGCGAGGCGGCGGCCCGCTCGGTCGCGGGCAACATTCACCGCGCCGCCGCCGGTAGAATCGCGTATGGCGCGTCGAGCCCCCCCGGAGCTTGCGGATCTCGCCCATCGCCCCGGCATCTACCTGATGAAGGACGGTGACGGCGAGGTCCTCTACGTCGGCAAAGCGGTGGATCTCGCCCGGCGGGTTCGCTCCTACTTCAGCCGCGCGGAGCAGCCGCCCAAGACCCGCGCCTTGGTGGCGCGTATTGCTGCGGTAGAGACGATCATCGTCGACAACGAGGTCGAGGCGCTGCTGCTGGAGGCGAACCTGATCAAGCGGTATCGGCCGCGCTACAACGTGTTGTTACGCGACGACAAGCAGTACCCCTACCTCCGCCTGTCGGTGCAGGAGGAGTTCCCGCGCATCGACGTGGTCCGGCGGGTCGTAGACGACGGCGCCCGCTACTACGGCCCGTTCGTCACCGGCACCGGGATCGGCGAGACCATGAGCTTGATCAACCGCACCTTCATGGTGCGCAAGTGCCGCAACCACGACTTCCGCAGGAAGGAGCGGCCATCGCTCCAGTTCCAGATTGGCCGCTGCTACTCGCCGTGCACCGGCCGGATCACCCCGGAGGAGTACGCCCGCAAGGTGGTAGCGCCGGTGCGTGCCTTCCTTGAGGGGCGCGACCGGCGGCTGGTGCGCGACCTCACGCGCGAGATGGAGGAGGCGGCGGCGGGCGAGCGGTTCGAGGAGGCGGCCCGCCTGCGCGACGCGATCCGGCGCATCGAGCGGCTTACCGCCCGCCAAGAGGTGGTGGAGGTGGGCGGTGGCGACCTCGACTGCCTCGGCCTCTACCGGCTGGGGGAGACCACCGCGGTGGCGCAGTTGGTGGTCCGCGCGGGCCGGCTGCAGGGGCGGCGTGACCTGTTCATGGAGGGCGAGACCGGGAGCGAGGCGGAGCTCCTCGCGCAGGTGGTCCGCCAGCTCTACACCGCCGGCACCCTGGTGCCGGAGACCGTGCTCGTGCCCATCGCCCTGCCCGAGCACGCGGCGGAGGCGGGCTACCTCACCGCCCGTCGCGGCCGCCGCTGCCACCTCGTGGTGCCGCGCCGCGGCCACCGGGCGAAGCTCATCGGCCTCGCCCAACAAAATGCCCGCGAGGCGTACGACGGTTACCAGGCGCGCCGCAGCCGCGCTACCGATCTGCTCACCGACCTCAAGTTGCGCCTCGGTCTCTCCCGCCTGCCACGGCGCATCGAGTGCTTCGACATCTCCAACGTCTCCGGCGACCACGCGGTCGGCTCGATGGTGGTTTTCGACGAGGGGCGGCCGCTGAAGCGCCACTACCGCAACTTCCGCATCCGCGCGGTGGCGGGGCCGAACGACTTCGCGATGATGGCGGAGGTGATCGAGCGCCGCTACGCGGGCGAGCTCGCCGACCGCCTGCCCTATCCCGACCTCATCCTCCTCGATGGCGGCCCGCCGCAGCTCGCCGCGGTGGTGCCGATTCTTGCCGACCTCGGCCTCGTTGGTCGCTGCGACCTCCTCGGCTTGGCCAAGGCGCGCTCGCTGGACGGCCAGGGGCGGGGGCGGGGCGAGCAGGTGCAAAGCCACGAGCGCCTTGTGCGCGCCGGCGGTGGCGAGCCGGTGGTGCTGCCGCCGGACGATCCTCTTTGCCACCTTGTCGCGCGCATCCGTGATGAGGCGCACCGCTTCGCCATCACCCACTACCGCAAGCTCCACGGCGACCGCCTGGTGGCGAGCGGCCTCGATGGCTGCGCCGGTATCGGCCCCACCCGCAAGGTGGCGCTGCTCCGCCACTTCGGCTCCCTCGCCCGGGTGCGCGCCGCTACCGTCGAAGAGCTTGCCTGCTGTCCGAAGATGACCGCCCCAACCGCTGAGGCGGTCTACCGCTACCTCCGCGCGCAGGAGGTTGACGCTGACTCCGCTCGTGACGATCGACAAAATCCGACAGACTCCTAGGATTGCGGCGCGGGGGAAGAGGGCAACTCCTACAACCTGGAGGTGCAATGGTGGGTGAATGGGCGCAGGTCGTGCGACAACAGCTCGTGGACGGCGCGCGCCTGCGCGAGCGCGTGGCCGCGGAGATGGCGGAACCGGTGGTAGTGGCGGCGAAGCGGCTGGTGACCTGCCTGCGCGCCGGCCACAAGGTGCTGTTGTGCGGCAACGGCGGCTCGGCGGCGGACGCCCAGCACCTCGCCGCCGAGCTGGTCGGCCGCTACACCCGCGAACGGCGCGGCTGGCCGGCGATCGCCCTCACCACCGACACCTCGGCCCTCACCGCGATCGGCAACGACTACGGCTACGAGCGCATCTTCGACCGCCAGGTCGAGGCCCTCGGCCAGGCAGGTGACGTGCTGATCGCCATCTCCACCAGTGGCAACTCGCCGAACGTTGTGGCGGCGGTGGCGCGCGCCCGCGCCCAGGGGCTCTACACCTTGGGGTTCGCCGGCCGCGACGGTGGCCTGCTGGCCACCGCTTGTGACCTCTGCCTCACCGTTCCCCACGCCGAGACCGCGCGCATCCAAGAGCTGCACATCACCCTCGGCCACATCCTCTGCGACCTTGTGGAAGCGGCGCTGACTCGGCAGGACGCCGGCGACTAAAGACCCCGCTTCCCCCTTCCTACTCCCAGCGATCCCCATGCCCTTCCCGCAGATCGACCTCGCCAAGGGGACCACCCGCGCCCTCGCCGGGCGGCCCAACAAGGTCTCCACCGCCCTCTTCGCCCGCTGCCACGACGGCGTGCCGCGGATTGACGCCTTCGTCGACGGCCTCCCCCGGCTGCTCGCCGCCGATGGCCTGCGCGGCCTGATCGAGGCGATCTGCACGGCGCGCAGCCGCGGCCGGCCGGTCGTCCTGGCGATGGGGGCGCACGTCCTGAAGACCGGCCTCACGCCGCTGCTCATCAAGGCGGTGGAGCGGCGGGTGATTACCGCCTTCGCCCTCAACTCCGCCGGCTCCATCCACGACTACGAGCTCTCCCTGATCGGCGCCACCTCGGAGGACGTGGCGGTAGCGATCGAGGACGGCTCCTTCGGCATGTGGGAAGAGACCGGCGCCAACCTCCACCGGGCGGTGCGCGAGGGGGTCGCGGCGGGGCTCGGCTACGGCGAGGCGGTTGGCCGCTACATCCTCGACCACAGTCCGCACCCGGAGTACTCGCTCCTCGCCCACTGCGCCGAGGCCCAGATCCCGGCCACGGTCCACGCGGCGATCGGCACCGACATCATCCACATGCACCCGGCGATGGACGGGGCAGTGATTGGCGCGGCGAGCTTCACCGACTTCAAGATCCTCGCCCACGTCGTCTCCGAGCTCGACGGCGGCGGCGTGTGGATCAACTGCGGCAGCTCGGTGATCCTCCCCGAGGTCTTCCTCAAGGCGGTCACCCTGTGTCGCAACCAGGGCTTTCCGGTGGCAGAGATCGTCACCGCCAACCTCGACATGATCCGCCACTACCGCCCGCACGAGAACGTCCTCGCCCGCCCCACCTCCTCCGGCGGCCGCAGCTACGAACTCGTTGGCCACCACGAAATCATGGTGCCGCTGCTCTTGGAGGCGGTCTTCGCACGGATTGGGTGATGACCGTAGATGGGCGCGCCGAGTCGGCCCGGCGCGGAGAGCCGCCGCCGCGCACGGTCCGATGACACCCCCACGCTCAGGATGAGCACGCACGAGGCACGGATGCCCAACACCTCCGCACTCTTCCCTGTCGAGCGCATCGCACGCGCGATCCTCGCCATCCGAGGGGAGAGGGTGATGCTCAGCACCGATCTCGCCGCCCTCTACGAGGTCGAGCCGCGGGTCCTGATCCAAGCGGTGAAGCGGAACATCGAGCGCTTTCCGTACCCCCTCCATTGGGTAGGGTGGGGGCGTAGGATGGGGACCACGATGCAACGACACAGGCCAACCGCCAGGCGGGAAAATCACAAACTTCCGGCCGCGTCCCGCGCGATACCTGGGAAACAACCATGACCTTTGACCACTACGACGGCTTCTTCCGCCAGGCCATGGACCTCGAAGAGCCCGCCGGCCCCTTCGACTACCAGCGGCGGCTCGCAAGCGATTACGGGCCTGACGACTTTCCCGCGCTGCTGGACGTACCGACCGGCTTAGGCAAAACGGCGGCCGTGGTGCTGGCGTGGCTGTGGCGGCGGCGGTTTCACCGCGATGACGCGGTGCGCAACACGACACCACGGCGACTGGTCTACTGCCTCCCCATGCGGGTGCTGGTGGAGCAGACCCACGAGAACGTTACCGCGTGGCTGGCTCGCCTCGGGCTGTATGGCGAGGCGGGGGAGGGCAAGGTCTCCGTTCACCTCCTCATGGGTGGTGAGGACGATCTCCGCTCCTGGGCAGACTACCCGGAGGAGGAGATGGTCCTCATCGGCACCCAGGACATGTTCCTCTCTCGGGCCTTGATGCGTGGCTATGGCATGAGCCGCTATCAGTGGCCGATCCACTTCGCCCTGCTGCACAACGACGCCCTGTGGGTCCTGGACGAGGTGCAGCTCATGGGTCCGGGGCTGGCCACCGCCTGCCAACTTGAAGGGCTCCGGCGCCGCCACGCGACCGCGCGGCCGGCCGCGACCCTGTGGGTCTCCGCCACCCTCCACCGAGACTGGCTTGACACTATCGATCTGCGGCCCCACCTCGATCGCTTCTCCTCTCATAGCCTGAGTGACGAGGAACGTCACCAGGAAGCAGTCGCGAACCGTTGCGCGGCCACCAAGCACCTGGCGCAGGCAACCGTTCGCGCCGCGGCAGAGGCGGCGACGCAGAAAGGGATGCTCGCCTACGCCCAGGCCCTGGCAGAGGAGGTGATGGGCCATCACCAGCCAGCCTCAACCACCTTGGTAGTGGTCAACACGGTGGGGCGGGCACAGGCGGTGTACGCAGCCCTTGGCAAGGCAGGGGTGACGGCGGACCGGTTGCTCGTCCATGGCCGCTTTCGGCCGGCCGAGAGGCGGCGCGTAAACGCGGCTGTGCACGAGGAGCCTGGGCCGGAAGGCCGCATCATCGTCGCCACCCAGGCGGTGGAGGCGGGAGTGGACCTCACCAGCCGCACCCTCTTCACCGAGCTGGCGCCGTGGTCCTCCCTCGTGCAGCGGTTTGGTCGTTGTAACCGCTACGGTGAAGCGGAGGAGGCCCGCATCTACTGGGTCGACCTCGATGAGTCCGCGCTGGCCCCGCCGTACGAACCAGAAGAGTTGGTGCAGGCGCGGGCGGTGGTGGCGCGGCTATCCAGCGCAAGTCCAGCGGCCCTGCCGCGGGTCGCCGGCGACCGCCCCCTCTACCCGGTCCTGCGCGACAAGGACCTCCTTGACCTCTTCAACACCGATCCCGACCTCTCGGGTTTCGACGTCGACGTCTCGCCCTACATCCGTGACACCCAGGCCACCGACCTGCGCGTCTTCTGGCGCGACCTTGCGGGCGGGGTGGAGGGCCAGCTACAGCCGGTGCGCGATGAGCTCTGTCCCTGTCCCGTGGGCGAGACGACGGTATACCTCAAGCGGATCTCGAAAGAGGGGGGGCGTGTCTATCGCTGGGACGCCCTCGGAGAGAGGTGGGCTTCCCTTTTCGGACCGCCCCGTCCCGGTATGGTCCTCATGCTCGATGCCGCCCTTGGCGGCTACGACGAGGCCCTCGGTTTCGTCAGCGGAGCGAAGGGGCCGGTGGCTCCCGTGGTGCTCGCCGAGGGTGCAGCTCCGGAGGGGTACGGGGGGGATGTTCGCAGCCGCCTCGCCCAGCCGATCCCCCTCGCCAGCCACCTCGTCCACGTGGCGGCGGTGGCCACTCGGCTCTGTAGGGCCGTGGGGGCCGATGGCGACACCGATGCCGTCTGTCAGGCAGCGGCCTGGCACGACGTCGGCAAGGCGCACGAGGTTTTTCAAGAGACCCTGACCCGCTGCCCCCTCATGAACGATCGCCCCGGCGGCCCGTGGGCGAAGTCGCCTTGTGGTGGCCGCCACGCCCGCCCCCACTTCCGTCACGAACTCGCCTCGGCCCTTGCCTGGCTTACGCACCACGGGGAGGAGCCGGAGGCGAACCTGATCGCCTACCTCATCGCCGCCCACCACGGGCGGGTGCGCATGGGGATTCGCGCCCTGCCCGGCGAGAAGGAACCGCCCGAGCCGGGCCGCCGGTTCGCCCGCGGCATCTGGGAGGGTGATGAATTGCCGCCGCTCACTCTCGACGGTGGCGACGCCCTGCCCGCCACCGCGCTTCGCCTCCACCTGATGGAGCTGGGTAACGGCCCCCAGGGTCCCTCGTGGACCGCCCGCACCCAGGGGTTGGTGGCGCGGCTCGGCCCGTTCCGCCTCGCCTGGCTAGAGACCCTGGTGCGCATCGCCGACTGGCGCGCCTCCCGCGCCGAGCAGGCGGGAGAATCACCGTGACCCACGAGACCCATCTCCACGGCTGTGCCCCTACCCCCCTCGCCCATTACCTCAAGGCGTTGGGAATCCTCCGTCTGGTGGCCGAGCAGGCAGACCCGGAGGCCACTGGCCACTGGCAGGGGGAGCACTTTGTCCTCACCAGCGGCTTTGACTCTGAGGAACTGGAGAGCTTCTTTCTGGAAACGTACGCGCCGACGCCGATCGTCGCGCCGTGGAATGGGGGAAGCGGCTTCTACCCCAAAGACAACGCGACCGCATTGGAGGGCTTGGCTGGGAGCGCAACACTCCGCCTTGCCCCCTACCGGGCGGCAATCGCGCTCGGCCGTCAGGTGGTGGGTAGGCTGTCCCCCGAGGGCAGCCCTTCGGATCGCGAGAAGGAGCGACTTCTTACCCATATTCGTGCGGAGGCCCCTGATGAACTCCTCTCGTGGTTCGATGCGGCAGTCCTCCTCGGTGCGGACAGGCCTCACTACCCACCTCTTCTCGGGACCGGTGGCAACGACGGCCGCCTCGACTTCACCAACAACTTCATGCAGCGACTGGTCGAGTTGATTGACCCAGGAGGTGGCGCCTCCACCGCGGTGGCCCGCGCCTGGCTTCCCGGCTCCCTCTGGGGAGAGGCGACCCCATGGCTGCCTGCCTGTGCGGTGGGCCAATTCTCGCCCGGCGGTGTCGGTGGTCCCAACGCTACCGCGGGCTTCGAGGCGGGGTCTTTGGTCAACCCGTGGGATTTCGTCTTCATGTTGGAGGGAGCGCTCCTCTTCGCAGCGGCAGCGACGCGGCGGATGGAGGGCGCGACGAGCGGGGGTTTTAGTTACCCCTTCACCGTGCACAACGTTGCCGCCGGTAGTGGTGCGACAGGATTGAAGGATGAGCGGCCAGCGCGGGCGGAACTCTGGGTACCTTTGTGGTCTCGTCGAAGCTCACTCGGGGAGATGAAGTCGCTATTCAACGAGGGGCGTGCCACAGTTGGGCGGCGCTCCGCCCGCGATGGTCTGGATTTCGCCCGTGCCGTCGCCGGACTCGGTATCGACCGAGGGATCACTGCCTTCCAGCGGTACGCCTTCCTGAGACGCTCCGGCAAGGCGTATCTGGCCACGCCACTAGCGCGCCAGCCGGTACGGCGCGCGCCAGACGCCGACCTGCTGGCCGAGCTCGATCGCGGAGGTTTTCTCGACCGTCTTCGCTCGCTGGCGCGGAGAGAAAATACAGCGAATGTTCTCGCCGGCCGGATACGTCGGCTGGAAGGACGCCTTTTTTCTTTCGTGACCCGGCCAGATCGGAAGGGGGTCCAGGGGGTCTTGGAGAGCCTGGGGGCGATCCAACAAACGGTCGGGGTGAGCGCTGCCGACCGCGAGGCACTGCCGCGACCCACGCCCCGGTTGACCATCGGCTGGGTAGAAGCAGCAGACGACGCCTCTCCCGAGTTTCGCATCGCCATTGCCCTGGCAGGGATACGCGCCCCCAACCTCCCGATGGCGCCGCATCTCGCGCCCGTCGACCCATCCGGGCAGAAGTGGGATCCGGCAAGCCGCCTCTTCGTCTGGAGACAGGGTGGCCTGGTGAACAACCTCGGCCACGTGGCCGAGCGCCGCCTCCTGAGGGCGGCGAAGGAGGGGCTGGAGGAGAAGCCCTTCGACTTCTCCTTCGGCGTGGGCGAAGGCGAGGTTGCAGCCTTTCTGGCAGGGGCTACCGATGACCGGCGCATCGAGCGGGTCGTCGGCGGTCTTGTCCTTGTCGAGCCCCCCGATGCCCTCGGCGAAGGGCTTCCGCCAGCACCCCTCCCGGCTGCCTACGCGGTACTCAAACCCTTATTTGTGCCTGATCGACTCCTCCGTTTCTTGGGGATCCTTGCCCCGGAGGCACGGCTACCGCTGACGCTCGCACTGGTGCGCCTCCTTGCCGCTGGCCATGTTGACGAGGCCGTGGACGAGGGCTGGCGCAGGCTGCGCATCGCCGGGGTTGGGCTCCCTGCCTTGCTGCGCCAGGCCCCGGACGGTGCGGGTTTGGATGGCCCCCGGCTCCTCGCCACCCTCTTGATTCCCATCACCCCCGCCGCCCTGGCTCGCCAGCTACGCCGACTGACACCGATCGACTCCCACACTGAAACCTTGGTTACCTTCGCTTCACCGACCCCAGAAGGAGAGACCCCATGACCCTTGACCTCACCCCGTTGGCCACTGTCCCCCGCCTGCTGTTGGAGGCAGAGCTCGCCCCTCTCCAGGGGACCCGCTTTCAGCCCACCGGCTTTCCCGACCTGGGCGCCGCCACCTACGACACCCCGGATGGCCGCCGCATGTGCCTGGTGGAGTCGGCCCAGTCCATGGCCAACCGGTTGGAGAAGGTGTGCTGGGACGAGGCCGCGGACGACTGGGTGAAACCCCTCCAGGGTCTGCCCGTGGTGAAGGTGGTGGATGTGGACAAGAAGTCTTTGACCAACACGGTGCTGGAGGCACACCGCATCAATTCGCCGTACATCCTGGAGGGTAAGGACAAATCGGTGCTCGATCAGCTCAAGGGCGAGCTGGCGGACATGGAGGAAGGGGCCGTGGACATCCGCAAGCTGGCAGCGGTGCTGTTGCGCATGGATACCAACGCCCTTCTCCACGGTGTCTTTCTCGCCAAGAAGGAGCTTGCCGGTGGTCGGCTCCGCTTGCCGCGCGCGTTGTCTTCCTTTGTCGAGGCGGAAGGTGTGGACGTTGCGCAGAGTGGGGGGGTGAAGAACGACCACGTGAACCCCTCGGGTGATACGAGCAAGGGCTTCGGCAATGTCCCCTACTCCCGCGACGAATACACCGCCGCCAAGATCACCGCCTACTTCAACCTCGACCTCGCCCAGATCCGCGCCTTTGGCCTCGGCAACGCGGTAGAGCAGCTCCTC
>Ga0210049_1006090_pt1 | contig 10155 bp, 10 predicted proteins | sample CryGeyCG2014_300_2_FD_183964 | JGI IMG/M metagenome (GOLD analysis project Ga0210049, IMG submission 183964) | Groundwater microbial communities from aquifer - Crystal Geyser CG06_land_8/20/14_3.00 (SPAdes) (version 2) | ecosystem: Environmental > Aquatic > Deep subsurface > Groundwater | place...
CTCGCCCCGCAGCAATCTGCTCCAGTGCCTGAAGATTCTGCTTCGGCAAATGACCATCGATCAACAGCGGGAAGTCGGCGAATGCCGTTTGACGCAGCGCCATGATCGCCCTGGGCAGGCATTCGAATAGCCAGTGGAAATAATTCCCGGAATGATCCTTGCACAAATGTATCCCCCGGGGGATGGGGGGCTTCTCAGGCAAACGGTATGAAACTAGCACATGGCCGTTTGTACAGGCCGGCAGATGCCTGCCGAAGCCCTGTGCCGGGATGATGCCGAATGCCTTGCAGCCATACCGGTCAGGATCGCCCTTCGCCAGTTCGTCGTAAAGAATGACATCGTCGGCGCACAAAATCTCCGTGCCACCGATGAGCTTTAAGTTGTGAAATACCGTGATCGAGAATTCCGGCAGATCGACCCGATGTTCATGCCGATGAATTTCGGCCTGATCTTCTATCAACCCAACGCACCGAACCGGTTTCAATGTCAATGACCGTGGCGGCAACACTGCTTGCACCTGTGCCGACAACAACGATGCGCCCTGCGCGACACTCATCAGCCTGAGCACGCATTGCTGTCGGCGTTGCCTCAAGGACAAACTTTGCTCTGTTCGTAGCGCAGCCCTGACCAGTCCGGGCCAGCCGTGCCGCACCAGCGTGGTAACAGCCTGTGCAGCAAGCTTCTTTAGCAGTTTTACAAGCATATGAATGCACTACTCGCTATCGAGCAGGACCCATTCAGCCCCGCCATGATTTCAGCCTTTCCACCACCCTTTGTTGTTGCTCTGGCGTCAGGTGCGCGCCAATCGGCAAGCTCAATACTTCCCGGTGGATCGCCTCGCAGACAGGTAGCGTGCCTCCCTCTGCGATGCCCGCATCGCGGTACGCACCCTGCAAATGCGGTGGTATCGGGTAATGCACCATCGTGTGGATGCCCGCATCGGCCAACCACGCCTGAAGCCCGTCTCGTTGCGCAGTACGCACCACATAAAGATGCCAGACAGGCATGGCCCAATCCGGCACATAAGGCAAAACCAATCCTTGTATACCTGACAGTGCTTGCGTATAAATCGCCGCCTGTTCGCGTCGCTGCGCATTCCAGCGTCCAAGGTATTTGAGTTTGACCCTCAAGAACGCCGCCTGCATCTCATCCAGTCTGGAGTTATAACCGGCAGCCTCGTGGTGATACTTCACGCGCGAACCATAGTTGCGTAGCAGGCGAATCTTGTCAGCCAAGACATCATCATTGGTCGTCACCGCACCGCCATCCCCCAGCGCCCCTAGGTTTTTACCCGGATAAAAACTGAATCCGGCCGCATCGCCCACACCACCCGCTGTCCGGCCGTGTGCCGACGCGCCGTGCGCCTGGGCAGCATCTTCGATCAGGCGCAGGCCGTGCCGGTCTGCGATCTCGCGCAACTTCGGCATGTCTGCCATCTGCCCGTACAAATGCACGGCCATGATGGCCTTGGTGCGCGGGGTGATCCTCTCCTCCACACGCGCCGGATCCATGTTGTATGTCGCGGGGTCAGGCTCGACCGGTATCGGACGCGCCCCCACCTGGCTGACCGCCAGCCAGGTCGCGATAAATGTGTTCGCCGGCACGATCACCTCGTCACCCGGTCCGATTCCATAGGCGCGCAAGATCAAGTGCAGTGCCTCCAGTCCGTTGGCAACACCTATCGTATGTTTCACTTTGCTGTATGAGGCAAACTCTTGCTCGAAAGCTTCCAGTTCCGGGCCGGTGATGAACCAGCCAGAATCCATCACGCGTTTATAGGCCGCATCCAATTCGGCCCTCAACGGCGCATGCAATGCCGTCAGGTCCATAAATTTCACTTCACCTGTGTTCTTCATTTCGCCACATTCGTCATGAATTCGTTGTAATCACGGTAGTAGTCGTCCTCCTCGTATCGGTTGGATGCCAGCACCATGCACACCGAGCCGGATGAGAAGTTATTCAGCTCACGCCAGATCATGGGACAGACATACAGACCGTTGTAGGAGCGGTTGAGGTGATAGCGCTTCTTTCCCTTGCCATCGTCCAGCACCACATCAAAGCTGCCCGACATGGCGATGATCAGTTGGTGCAAGCCTTTGTGCGCATGGCCGCCGCGTTCAGCGCCGCCCGGCACGTCGTAGAGGTAATAGACCCGCTGAATATCGAATGGAACGTGGTTGCCGCCCTCGATAAAGGTCAAATTGCCGCGGGGGTCGTGGATCTTCGGCAGGTCGATCATGCGGCAATTTTCAAGCATGCTGTTCTCCGTTCAGATATCGCACGATTCTTGCCGGATTGCCCAGCACCAGTGCATTCGGTGGCACATCGCGGGTCACCACTGCACCCGCTCCTATCATGGCGTTTTCGCCGATGGTGATGCCCGGCAGAATGGTTGCATTCGCGCCAATAGAGGCACCATCCATGATGTTTGTTTGCAGAAACTTAGCCGGATACACGCCGGAGCGCGGGAAGCGGTCATTGGTAAAAGTCGCGTTGGGACCGATGAACACACCATTGCCCACCCTAGATCCGTCCCATAACTGCACCCCGCATTTGATGGTGACGTTATCGCCCACTACCACATCATTCTCGATGAAGACATGGGCGCATACATTGCAGTTGGCACCAATTTTCGCGCCAGGCAGCACAACGCAAAACTGCCAGATACGCGTGCCTTCGCCTATGTTTTTCGTTTGCACATCTGAAAGTTTATGATAGTTCGCCATTGGTTTTTATATCCATTACCTTATTGATTAGTCTGAGGAATTTTGAAATTGATCTACGTGTCCAGAATTTCAGGGCCAATTGAATATAGCGAACAATATTCTCCGGCATCGACTTATTATTAAACGCGAATTTACCGCCAAACAACATCAATCCATAGAGCTTGTAGAGCTTTTCGCCAAAATATTGTCGGTGTTGCCGGCCAAAGTTTTCATGAAAGCTTTCTGCTAACTCGATTTCCCACTCTATCTGTTTGATTCTTCCAAGTGAACTCCAAAGACCGCTACCCGTTTGTCGATATACTGAAACGACCTCTTTCAGTTGAACAAAGGGGCCCATATCAGCCAAGATGTACCTCAACGCCGTGTCGCTAAAACTTATCTTGCCGGAGAATTTGGCAACCGCTCTTTTATACCAATCGGTTCGAATCAGATAAGTCGAGGTGTGAACATAAACTTTCTTCACATCCTCAAAATACAGGTGATCCTTGTTCGCACCCATCACCTGTCCGCAAATCAAGCCGCCATTCTCAACTTTGCATGCCAGCGTTTGCGCAACAGCCATGCTACAACCTGCACATGCGCTCAATAATGCCACCTGTTTTTCCAGCTTGTCTCTAGCAATCCAATAATCATCACCCTCACACAGCGCGACATACATGCCGCGCACAAAAGGAAGCATTGCAGGATTAGGTCTTACTCCTTTTGAATATTGGTTTTCCTGCTCCAAAATTGTTCGGATGATGCGCGGATATTTTGCTGCATACTCACGCGCTATATCAGCCGTTCCATCAGTCGATGCGTCGTCTCTGATAAGAATCTCAAAAGGAAAAGTGGTTTCTTGTGCAAGGAAACCACGCAGGGCATCCTCGATGTACAAAGCATGGTTATAAGTTGCACAGCAAATACTCACCACTGGAGTACCCGTAGTTCGCCATGTTCCGATGATTTCGCCCTCACTGCGCAAGGCAGGGGGCAATGGTGCCGGGCTCCCCAATTCAGGAATCATGTTATGCATGCCTGTCAATCCTGACCAACCTCACCAACGCCCCCCTTACATCACTGGCCAACATTCCACTGGCAAGCAAAACCAGAAGACCCGCGCCAACCAATATGCTGGCTATTTGAAATCTCCCCACCATCAATTCAGGCACCCCAGCGACGAACCAGTGTGCCAGCCCCAAACCCAGAGCCGCTCCCAGAAATGGTGACATGACATCTTTAGTCAGCCACTGCCAGTGCAACCCGGGGGCAAATTTGCGATGCACCACGGTCGGCCAAATGAAAAAGGTAACCGAGCGAATGGCAAACCACGTTATCGCCACCTCGACCGCTCCGTAATTGAGCGCCACGAATGCCAAAATCGGCACCTGCACGGCGGCGTTTATCGTGGTATTGATCACGTGCATCCGCACTTTCCCGTGCGCATATTGCAACAAGTATTGCATGCCGACGATGACCAGAATGCCATTCCCCAAAGCGAACCAGGTGAGCACGGGCGCACCCCAGATCGCCGTTTCCTGATTTCCGGTCAGCGCGAAAAGAATCTGCTGTGGGAACATCGCCAAAACGCCTGAAACAGACGCCACCGCCACCACCATGAATTGGGTTGTCTTGCGGTACAGAACCAACATATCCGACTCATGTCCCTGCGAGAGCAACAAGGTCAACCTCGGCAACACGGCCTGATTGATCGGTGCAGAGAACTGCAAGACGCCGTTGGCGATTACGACAACCACAGCGAAATAGCCGTATTCCGCCAGCGTCAGCACATGCGAAAGGATCAGCTTGTCGGACTGCGTCATGAATACCCAAAGCATCGACGTATAACCGATGCCCATAGCGAACGGCAGCAATTTGCGCAGGGCAGGCCATGAAAACGTCAGGCCCGGATCTGATTTACGCCCCCCCGCTGGCTGGCAACCGTAAAATTTGTTCGCCACCACCGCGAGTTCCAACACACTCACGATTAGCTGGAATTCAAAATAATGCGCTGGGTCGCGCGTCACCCAACGCAAAAGTGCGTAGGCGACCACAAAGCGTACCGTGGATAACAGTATGCCGAATCCGTTCAACCAGACCTGGCGTTCCATCCCGCCCAAACTGCCGGCATATAGCGATACGCCCCAGCGCAACCCGACCATCACACCCATCAACACAATGCAATACGCCACGTCAGGCAACGGGATTGCCTTAACGGTTAGCCACTGTGTAGCCAACCATGAACTCGCCAGCCAAACCCCCAGTGCAGTGGCCACGGCCAATCCGAGAACAATCAGTTCAATGCTGCGCAGAATCACGCGGAAATTATGCCCTCCCAACTCCCCAAGCCCCTTGAAATGTGCCACTTGTCGCGCTAGGGCAGGTGAAACGCCCGCCACTAACAGCGCAAGCCATGAATTTAGCAAGGTGAAGAAACCCACCAGGCCATACGCTTCTGCCCCAAGAAACTCGAGGTAGAACGGCAGCATGACGATGCCGATCAGCGTGGTATAGGCTTGACCGGCATAGTTGGCGAGGACGTTTTTCTTCAGCGACATGGGGCGCGCATTTCCTCGGTGCGCTTAGCGCGGCACTTCAGCAAACAGCACAGTTTCTTCTGCATGGATGGTGAAGTGCCGCAGATAGAAGCGATAGCCCAAGCCCAACCCATCAATCCACTGCGCGATCTCCCAAAAATCGGGCAGCCGGTGATAGACCGAAATGGCCAGCCCGGGTTGGTAACAACGTATGATTTTCTCCGCGCCCTTCAATGCTTCAAGTTCTGCACCCTCAATGTCCATCTTGATAAAATCGACACGCGCCAATTGTTTGCTTGTGACCAGATCGTCAATTTTCAACGCCTTTACTTTTTGCGCATCGGGTGCTTTTGGATTCGGCGTTATGTGTGCGGCAGGCCCGGCACCCTCGACATAGAGTTCTTGCCCGGAAGACGACCACAGGGGATTGGGAACGATTTCGATGCGTTTTGCCAGATCTGGATTCAGCCCAAGATTGCGCTCGAACACCTTGATGTTGTCCGGCATGAATTCAAAGGAAAACACCCGCCCGTTTTCCCCTGCCTTGTGTGCAAAGTAGAGCGCGGTATCACCGTAACAGCCCCCCGCATCGATCACCGTATCACCCTCAATCACTTCAATGACATGATCCTGCGTGTTGCAACGATACTGTTGCAAAAGCAGTTGGGTGTACACGCCCGGCGCGCGTGCATACACTTGAATCGGATAGCCTTCGTCCGATAGATCGTAACGCTCCACCTTCCAACCCATAAATCCGAGATCAATTGAATCGCCGGCATCTACTTTGCGTTCCAATTCCGCCAGCTTCTTCCAGTATTCCGGTGTATTCAGCGACAATTTGACCTTGCGATAGCCGAGTACGCGGTAGGCCATCACATCGATCAGAATCCGCCTGGATTCTTCATCCCTCAACCGCTCATAAAGCCATTGCAAACCCGGTTCATTCGCCAATATTGAGGCAAGGGTTTTGCGGTGATACAAACCCAGTAACTCCAGCAATGTTTTGATTTTTGACTTTACCCGCGCCCTGGCGCTTATGCTGGCGCGTACAGATTCCCCCTCTGACTGATCAGCCCCGAACCGCCGATAATCCCAGTTGTCCCGCCAGTCATTAGACTGATAATCATTCATGGCGGCTTGTAAAGCCATTGCAAAGTTTTTGCTCATAAGTATCCCGCTGGTAGTAGTCTCAAGATTTTTCGAAAACTCTGGTGCTCGCTTCCATTGCAGCACGGTTAGGAGAGTCATCCGTGGGAAGCGGACTTGAGTCCCCTGCACACGCATTTCTTGCATCTAGCGCAATCAATTTTCAGAATAGCCTATAGATAAGAAAATTTTAGCAATGCAGGTTCTGCTATGCCTAAAAATCGATTCAGCTCCTCCTCATTCAATAATCGTGCATATCGCCCCACTGTATCGTCACTGATTGGCTTTAAAGTCCTCTTTTTCCAATCCAGCGTAAGTTCTGGCTCGAGTTTGTTCTTTACGTTTTGCTGATGGAAATTGAGCATTTCCCCCTCAAACTTGACGCCCAACCAGTTGCACACTATTGAAATAGTCTGTCGTGGCGAACCAACCAGGTCCTCGTACCTAATCGTCATCGCGGCTTCTCTTGGCATTGCCGCCAGAAGCGAATCAACCTTAGTTACATTATCGGACCACTCTGTTGCTATACGGGATATTTCCGTATCCAGCTTCGGGGCGTATGGACTGCTTGAGTTGGCCGACATCACTTCCCGATATGAGCATGCCACGTCGCGACCATCTCTAACGATATGCAGAAACCTCGCCCCGTCATATAGCTGTTGGAGTTTTGCAATGTGGTTTAAATAGAAGTTATTTTTATCCCCCCACACGCTGAAGTCTTTTCCAGTAAGCGCACCAAACGCTAGGTAAACAACTGCGCATAGCTCCGCAAAGCTTGCGGGTTTATGCAAAGCAATTTGCGTTTCAATAACATCTTTATCCATCAACCACGTGTCGAATTTCTTGCTTGCAAACAAATCGACAAGGAAACCGCCCACTCGCACCGGGTCGCTGTTATAAGACACGTTCCAATCTGCATATTTCTTTTGGAGCCAGATTATGAAACCGCATTCAGGTGGAATCAGAATCTGTGAGTGCGTTGTCATAACAAGCCTTAGTAATGACGTCCCGGATCGTGGACTGCCAATGATAAACATCGGCTTATCCAATAATTTTGTAATGCTCATTGATGTTTTCATCCATCAAAATTAACTCTGCAAGCAGATGACTGTATTCCCAGTCTCATACATTGCCTTTCACCAGAACCCGAATCACGGAAGCCACTGCCTTGACCATCGAGCTATCCATGGCTGTTCCCGTCGGCAACACCACTACACTGTCTGCCACTTTTTCGGTGCCGGGCAACATCAAGCATGCCCCGGGATACAAATCTAGGTACGGCTTCATGTTGTGGCAGCCGGGCCAGAAGTATTTGCGCGCCAAGATGTTCTCGGCATGCAACGCTTCGATGATGCGGTCGCGCGAGAGCGGGCATTCTTCGCCCACTTCCATCACCACATACTGGTAGTTGTTACGCTCGGTTTCGTCGAAAGCCAGCAGACTGATGCCTTGCAGGCCGGACAAGCCCTCCCTGTAAGTCAGGTGGTTCCGCTTGTTGGTTGCTATTACGCTTTCGACAGCGTCGAGATTGACCAACCCCATGGCGGCGGCGATCTCGATCATTTTGCCGTTGGTACCGATGTGAATGACATTGTCGAAGCCGGAGAAGCTGAAATTGCGCATTAGCCGCATGGTTTCGGCCAACTCATCATCATTGGTGACAACTGCACCGCCCTCGAATGTGTTGAAGAATTTGGTGGCGTGAAAGCTGAGCACTTCACAGGCGCCGAAGTTGCCGATCATCTTGCCGCCGTGTGAGCAGCCGAAAGCATGAGCCGCGTCGTACATCAGCTTGAGTTCGTGTTCGTCGGCGATCTGCTGCAGCGCTTCCACCGGAGCGGCTCGTCCCCACAGGTGGACACCGATGATGCCGGTAGTACGCGCCGTGATCATGCGGCGCACGGCTTCGGGGTCGAGGTTGTGCGTGTGCGGGTCGATGTCGGCGAAGACCGGGGTGATGCCCTGCCAACTCAAGGCATGGGCGGTGGCGATGAAGGTGTAGGAGGGCACGATGACTTCGCCCGCCAAGTTCAGCGCGCGAATCGCAATCTCAAGCGCGATGGTGCCATTGCACATCGCCACGCAGTGTTTAACGCCGTGATAACTGGCCACGCGTTGCTCGAATTCCTGCACCAGCGGGCCATTGTTGGTAAGCCAGCGGCGGTCGAACATTTCTCCCGCAAGCTTCATAAAGGCTTCGCGGCTGCCGATGTTGGGACGGCCAACGTGCAGGGGCTGATCAAAGGCGGGCGGTGCGCCGTTGATGGCCAGATCATTTTCGGATTCGATTTTCTTCATGGACGACCCCGGTCTGGCTGAAGAATGCCGCGCACTGACATTTCGTCAATGACTTGGCGCACGCAAACATCCAACTCTTGCACACCGGTTTCAACGACCAGCTCGGGGTTTTCCGGCGCTTCATAGGGCGATGAGATGCCGGTGAATTCCGCAATCTGACCAGCCCGCGCCTTCTTGTACATGCCCTTCACGTCGCGTGATTCGCACACTTCGAGCAGGCTGTCGCAATGGATTTCGATGAAGTCGCCGTGTTCGACCATGCCACGCACGCGTTCGCGGTCGGCGCGAAAGGGGGAGATGAAGGCGGTCAGCACGATCACGCCCGCTTCCATGAACAGCTTGGCCACTTCGCCCACGCGGCGGATATTTTCGATGCGGTCTTCGTTGGAAAAGCCCAGATCACCGCACAAGCCGTGGCGCACGTTGTCGCCATCCAGCACGAAGGTGCGGCATCCGCGCCGGTGCAATTCCTCTTCGACCGCGTGCGCCAGCGTAGATTTGCCGGCGCCGGAAAGACCCGTGAACCAGAGGATGACGCCGCGATGTCCATTTTGCGTCTCACGCCGGGCGCGGGTGACGGTGGCGTGGTGCCAGACGACGTTGCTGGAAGTTGTTCGCTGCTGCTCACTCATGCGTTTTCTCCAGCAAGCCTTTTTGCTCGGCCTCGCGCTGCAAAGCCTCGATCTCGGCGCGCAATCGTTCGTATTCCTGCACTTTGATTTTGAGAAATTCTACCGTCATCCGCGCCCGCGATTCGATGCCTTGCGGCGTGAGCAGGTAGGCGTAGGCCAGCTTGTTCTGGCTGTTGCGGAAGTTGTTGATCTTGAGGCTGCCTTTTTCGATCAACTTGTTGAGGCAGTAATTGATCTTGCCGAGACTGACACCAAGCTGCTTTGCCAGTTCGCGCTGGGATAGACCCGGGTTTTCTTCCAGGGTCTTAAGCAGACCGTAATGGGTGGTTTCGTCGAGCATGTTTAGTGTGTTCATTGATTGAACGGTCTTCATTACAACTGATGCAGACGGATCGTGTCAAGGGATAGCACGCCATTTGCTGCTGATTTGTCGGGATGAAGTCAGACATGGGTCAAGGAAGGTCTGATTAAGTCCAAAAGCCGTGGTTCGATACGTTTTCCGTTCGTCCCGAGTGCCGCGCTTGCGTGGTGTATCGAGGGAGCGAACGGAAAACACTCACCACGAACGGACTTAAGGAAACTCTGATTTAGCCTAATTCGTCGTTCCCGCGCAGGCGGGAACCCGGTTAAATCTACAAACTGGATCCCCGCCTGCGCGGGGATGACGACTTACACAGCAGTCAGTTAGTTAGGCGACATCTATTCGAAAAACCGAAATTATTACTCAAGCCAACTCACTGTTGTGGGAGCCCGATTCATCGGGCGATTGGTAAGGTGACCATCGCCCGATCAATCGGGCTTGCACATTTCAGCTTCCATTTTTGTAGCTTTAATTTC
>Ga0210049_1006096_pt1 | contig 10152 bp, 10 predicted proteins | sample CryGeyCG2014_300_2_FD_183964 | JGI IMG/M metagenome (GOLD analysis project Ga0210049, IMG submission 183964) | Groundwater microbial communities from aquifer - Crystal Geyser CG06_land_8/20/14_3.00 (SPAdes) (version 2) | ecosystem: Environmental > Aquatic > Deep subsurface > Groundwater | place...
CTGCGCGAGGGGCGACAGCATTTATGCAGTGCTTTTAATTACTGTTGTCGCCTGCTTTGCGTATACCTCTCTTATAGAGCATTTTGTTGCTCTTAAGCTGTTATCGATTTCAATCGTCGTAAGCCATCTCCTGCCTTAAAGAAATAGCAGCTCAGATACAATATAATATTAAGCTGCAGGCCATAAGACGCATCTGCACTTAGCTCTAATAAATCTTTCAGCCACCTGATCTCTACCGCGAACCTCCTAGGGAAATACTGTTTGCTTATGGTTCGCGCTATTAGATTATCAAAGGGCCATCTTGCTCAATCGACTTTTTTGCTCCAACATGCTCGACACGGCGATGCCAATTCGATCCCAGATAATAAAACCTCAAGCTATCTTTTTCGGGGTTAATCTCGGAGATCAACCTATCCTTCAACAATGCCCACTGCGCCGGATCGACAATGCACTCAAACACTGAATATTGCACCCTTTGGCCAAAATTCTGGCAAGCTTTAGAAACGCGGCGTAAGCGCCGCTGCCCAGACGAACCATCAGATGCAACGTCGTAACTAACCACTACAAACATCCGTTATCTCATCTCCAAACAAACGGCGGATAACCGTCGATGTCGCCCCTTAAATACCTAGCCAGAAGCAACGCTTGAACCCATGGCAGAAGTCCTATCGTAACCTTTTCCTTCAAAAATGGATGCACGAGTTCCTTTTGCTTTCTTGTCTGATAGGCAATAAGAACGGTTTTTCGCGTTTCATCATCCATCAACACAGCGCCCGATTCCTTCGCCGTAAATCCTTTGGCATTAACCTGGCACAGGTTGATAAGTGAAAATACCAGGCGATCGGCCAAAAACGGACGAAACTCCTCCATCAAATCTAGTGCCAGCCCATAGCGGCCAGGACGGTCCCTGTGTAAAAACCCGACGGCAGGATCAAGCCCTACAACTTCTAGAGCAGCGCGCACATCATGCATCACCAAGGTATAGACAAACGATAGCAGACAGTTGACTTTGTCAAGCGGCGGCCTACGATTGCGTTTATCGAAAATGAAGTCGCTTTTTTGTGCGGTAATCAGATTATCGAATACACCAAAATAGGTGCTCGCAGTTTCGCCTTCTATTCCTCGCAACGTATCAAGCGGGAGTTCTGTGTCCTGTAGCTTCTTAATTGCTGTCGATAGCTTTTGTGCAGCTTGATCTACAGCCTTAGTTTTTATCTTGGACGGATGATCCCTCAACAGCCGCCGCAATACGGCTCGGCAATTGGCAATCTTCGCTATCAGTATCATTTTGGCGATATCGGCGGATTCATCGAGGCTATCTCCTCGACGATACTGCTCGCGTCTTAACAGCACGTTGCCAGAAACCGGCCCTTGCACTTTCGCCAAGAACTTGCCGTGCTCGGTCAAGAAGCTTATTGCAACACCTTGCTCCGCGCAAAATCCCATCAGATACGGGCTGCAGCCTACATTACCGAAACAGACGATTCCACCGACGGTATGGATCGGCACGCGAAGTTTCACTTCTTTATCTGCTTTAACGGTTACAGTTTCACCGTCTTTCGACAAGTACGCGCCCTGGGTTGTAACGAACAATGTGTTTAGATGCCGTTTCATTCTTCCCTCGTTATGGCGGTTAAATAACCGCCTATCCGCTTGCTTGCTTTTGGTAGACAGATCGCCGCCATTGAACATTTATCACACTTCACCGAGTAATCAGCTTTAGGTGTAACCCCTGACGCGATAAGCTCATGTACCTGTCTTGCAACACTCTCTGTTTCCGTCCGAAGCGCATCATCGAAAACCACATCACATCTGCGTCGGGTTCGCCCGTAAAAGAGTGCGCCGTTTTTGATCTCGACACCCATCATCTCTTCAAGACAGATCGCCTGAGCGCAAAGCTGCACTTTGTCGCAGTCGTCCGGCTTGGGTTTGCCGCGTTTATGCTCGACAGGAAAGGGCATCCATGTCCCTTCATTAGTTCGATGCAGCTCAACGACGTCTGCCCTACCAACAAGGCCAAGCCTTAGCGAGCGCAAAGGCACGGCGTACTCAATACGGATATTCCCGCGCGATTCGTGATCGGCCGTATCGACTTTATCGTGCATGATGCGGCCTTCGGTTGTGTATACATTCTCACTCCATAGCTGCTCGATATGGATAAGAGCGCACTGTCGAGGACAATATGCGTAATGCTGCAGCGCTGATATCGACACAAGTTCTTCTTCATCGTACATGCCCTTAGATCTTGACCCCCAGCGTTACCCCGTTCGGCATATCTGATTGTTGCGGCACGGTGACTTCATACTGGTTGAAATCGCGAATCGGTGTTGTTACAGCTTTAGCTTTTACTAAATCAAATAGGAAGTGAGCCGGCGCATTACCCAGCGCTGAATCATGCTTAAATACGACGAGCTTTCGTGTGGCCATCAGGCCGCGTGCCGCCGACCGGTCGTGTTCGAACATTGAAATAATCGCCTGCCAGAAGAGATCAAGATCTGCCTCGCTGAAACCTGTCTGTGCGGCAAGCGGCGCCGATATGAATCCGTAGCATTTGTAGAGGCCATACGGTACCGTGAACTTGCGGCCCATAGTGCGATTATCACCATGCTGCTTCTTGGCTTCCGCCTCAGTGGCAACAGCCATACGTGTGATGCTGTGTTCCAACGGCACTATCTGATCAACGCTTCGTGCAAAAGTGAGCTGGACAGGTCCGCGCACCTGTCCGCAGTTGGGGGCTGATTTGAGGGATAGTACAGCACCAAACGTCCTGATATCGTAATAATCCTGACACATCTTGCTTCTTCCTTTTTCAACCTCTTCACCTGTTGGACGCCGTGACTTGGCGACTTTCAAGACTCTCTCGATATTGTCTTTGGTTTCTTTGTTGGGTTTTGCCTCTTTCAGCCAATCCTTAATTTCCTTCTTGTCCGCATCGGCAGCCACAATGAGGGTATACGTATCGTTGTCCTCGTCGCTATCAATACTCAGTCCGTCTGGTAACCCAATCTCTTCGAACCAGTCATTTTGTTCTTTGGTAATTGCTGCCTTGGATTCTTCCCCAAGCTCAATACCTAAATCCTTGAACGCCTTGACATGAGCACGCCCAAGCACAGCTTTTTCCTTCACATAAATGTCGAACGGTGACTTGGACTCCTTCTCTAATTGCACATAATTCCGGACCTTGCGCTTAAGACAAACGTCTGTTACAAGGCCGTGTCCAGTTTCTGGATCGATTCTAGGCAGATTCCCTGCATCCGGATCGCCATTGGGGTTGCCATCCATTACGTCAAAGAAAAGCACAAAATCATACCGGTTCTTAATAGCATTGTCATGCATAGTTATTCCTCCTTATTCGCCCTCTAGATTTGTCTGTTCTCTCTTGGTGAAAAAATCCTGCCGCTGGTGGTAATAACCCACAGCAAAGCGCCCTTGGTCTTGCAAGCTAAGATGCGTTGGAAAATCGCTGATACCGTCCATGATCTCGCCAATGTTACGCTCAAAATTTACAGCTCTCCCTTTGTTTTCAAGTTTTGATAAATGATGGTTCTTGAGCTTCATCAAGTGCGGGAAAGCCGCTATGGGTGTGCCCGATGCAGAACCGTAAAACCGATCTCTAATCGTGGCGTTGATACCCGGATTTGCCTCCTCCTGAATCTTTTCCAGCACTGAGAACAGTCGCCCAAGACGATACCCGATGTTTGAATTACCTTTGTCCAGAGCCATGCCGACCTCCTTTTCTTCCCTTCTATAAAACCTTGCCTGGCGTACCAGCACCGCTTTGATAAGTGTGGCGCGTGCGTAGGTTACATTTTGTAATGACTTGCCATCTTTATTTTTCTTTGACTGCTCAGCTCTGATGCGCAAAATAACAGCAGAAAGCAAAGTCTGTGGATAAGGTGTTCCGGTGAGTATCGTTTTCATAAAATCACCGGCGAGATTCGGTGTCACATCATAATGTTTTCCTCTGAAATAAACTCTATTTGTTTTTTTCAGGTCTTTCGTTTCTACCGCTGTCGATGCAAGTATTTCGTTAAGCGAACAATGTGGCATTTCATAGTCAGCATGAACAATGCTTATATCATCAAAATGTTGCTTGATGTTGCCCGTTACCTCGCCTACTGAACCCTGATACCAAAACCTTATGGCTATGCGGGCTGCATTAGGTGCAAGCCCTAGCACATAAAAACTGGTTTTGTCGTCAAGTAACGGCACTGCTCCTGTTTTGGGCGCATTATAGAGCGCCTTTATGGTCGCATTGTCCTGCTCAGAGTCCCCCTTCGGCGGTTCACCAAAGAAATCCACGAACATTTCTTCTATATCATGGGCTTTTTCAGCCCAAAACACAGTCGTCGCATCGCCAACCTGAAGTTTTTGACGTGAACCCTTCGCGAGCAAGTGATTAAGCGCCGTCGTGTAAGCAAAGGCCGCGTGTTTACTCGTAGGTGCATTGTAGCCTTGCTGTTTACCATAAGAGTCAAAGCCCATGTTTTTCTGAAAAGAAACCACTTTTGCATTGCTTTTTGCGCCAAGTATTGGTGTCCGTGGGTGCAGTCGAGCTATTGGTGCGCGCTCACCAGTCACAATACAACGTCCTTCAACCTCTGGCGAGGACAACAGGTCGCCATTGTCTTCATCGTCTTGTTCTAAGTCCAACGTGGCGGATACATATGAACGGACATTATCACTCTCACAAACTAGTGCTAGTTCATCGGAAAGGCGAAAACTCATATTGCAGCCGGGTATTTTTTTACACTCGGGCCATAACGGATCCTGAAAAACTTTTTGTATCTGCCCCGAAGTTAAGAAGCGATATACCGCATTGAGTCCATGGTCACTTGGATAGGCTGAGAAAAGAGTCTTGACACTCGACGTAAACGTGCCATGTTGATTCTCAGCCATTGTCTTATCTAAGGCAGCATCAGATTTAGGCCATCCCAATACATAACCATAGTGATCCCACATAAGGTTTGCTATCTGCCACGCATTTTTTCCTGACCGGTCATGCCCTTTAGGGACTCGAAACTGTCGCGCGATCAGTTTCTTCCCATTTGGGGTACGGGTATCTTGCAGCCCAGCAAAAGTACCATCTCGGTTAAGAACAATTAGAAATGGAATTTGCTTCTCTTCAAACCCCTCCGGTGGTAGGTCTTTCTGCTTTCTATTGTATAAGCTGTAAAGTGATTGTAAGATCATGACCGTACCTCCGTGCTGCCTAAAGGAGGTACTGTTATCCGTCCATCAACTAGCCTTGCAATGAAAAATTGTGGCGTGCATTTTTCATTGCAGTGATGTTGATTGTATTTATAGGTAGCATTATCATGATGCACGTCGCGCAACATATAACCAAGGTCTCTGCTCTCTTGAATCGGCAGAGGCACAGGCTGACCGTTGCGGATAGGTACAAAGTTAGCCGCAAACTCTCGACAGCCGAGATAAGGTCGATGAAAATTCTGCCCCTTCTCAGCACGACGTAAGAACATCTCCGTAAACTTTATAACTGTATCCTCAGCACTTGCTTTGGCCGTGAGTTCAAAGTGAGCATGAATGGTATAAGCAACATCGCGCAATATAACACTGGCCTTCTGCTGACGATATTTAGGTCGACCATCACTTTTAAGTTCATCAACAAAAAAGCCTTTTGACTCCTGTGACATAACATAACCTAGCTCATTGCGTCGCACTGACTCCCATTTAATAGGATTAAGCACATCGATTTGCGTAATATGCCACTGGATGGCGGGCTTCCAAAGGATTGCCTCTAAGATACCGCGTGCTGCCGATGGAGTCATCACATCATAAGAAACACGCTCAACCTTCATTTCAGGTCTTGTGAAGCAGGCGTTCTCACCCCAAACTTTGAGTCTAAACAACCTGCTGCGCTGCTTATCATCTCGCATATAACCTCCTAGGCGTTTGTTGTTTGCTTATTTATTTCAATCCACGCTAAGCGCGCGAAGCACAATCCATTTGTTAAATTATCAAGTCATCTGGCGCATATACCGCAACCTTGTCAGCACAAAATCCAAGGTTTTCGTCATATAAAGATGGGTGCTCTTGGACAAAAATGCCAGGGTATAACTCTCGCATAGCGCCCGATTCAAGCAGTTTTGTATGGGTATAACGTGGCAGATTTACTACATAGCGCTGCAGCTTACGCAGTAACCATCGGTCAGGACCTATCCGGTCCAGTAGGTTGACCAACTCTGCGCCATTGCCGTATCTCACGATAATAGGTGCATAGCTTGTCTCATCAATAAGCCTGAATTTCATTGCAGCCGTTCTGAAACTAAAGCGCAGCTCGGCATCGCGGGCAAGATCTTGTAGAATCCCTTTCCTGTCGAGTTGGTCGCCACGCAGCCAATATAACTCTTTGAAGAACTCCTCAAAACGCGCAGGAGCAATAGGGTCATCATACCTGGCCAACAAGCGTCGACCTATATCGGTGGTCTGACGCAGCAGCCCGGGCGGTGCAGCTTTTTGCGGCACAAACACATAAACGTCGCCCCGGCTTCTTAACCCCTCGCGGTTACACCTGCCCGCTGCCTGTGCGATGGAATCGATGCCACATAACGCCCGATACACGACCGGAAAATCAATGTCTACGCCAGCCTCTATGAGTTGCGTGCTTATCACGCGCACGGAATTGCCTTGAGCGAGATCGGCCTTTATGGCGCCTATAACCTTTGAGCGATGCTCGCCACACATAAGCGCCGAAAGATGGACCGTTCCTTCCGGCATGTGCGCCCAAAGCTCTCTGGCATCATCCCGCCTATTTACAATGCAGAGAACGGATTCATGACCTACAAGTTCCTCAGCAAGCGCCTCCCAAGTAATTGGCTCGTTTAAGTCTGTTGGCGTATGAACGCTGACACGCTTTAAAGATTGGTGCAAAGCAATCGGATTATCTATGATCTCTTCCAATCCTTCCAACCCATCAAAACCCTCTCGTTTGGCCAGAGCCGGTTGCGTTGCCGTACAGAGCAAAAGCGTGATGCCGTAAAACTTCACTAGCTCTTTCATCGCATATAGCGCGGGCATGAGAAAATCCGGGGGCAGCAATTGGGCCTCATCAAGTACTACTATGCTATCCGCAATATTATGGAGTTTACGGCATCGGCTTGTACGCGAGGCAAACAGCGTTTCAAAAAATTGAACCGATGTTGTGACGATAATCGGCGCATCCCAATTTTCGCAGGCAAGCCGCGACTTAGCCGTTTCAGTAACTTCGTCGGCAACGTTGATATTGCTATGGTGTTCAACTACAGCGTCTCCAAAAATCTGTCTGCATTGGTCTGCGGTCTGTTCGATAATGCTGGTATAGGGAATTACATAAATAATCCTTCGCTTGCCATTAGTTACTGCATGATTAAGGGCAAAGGCCATCGAAGATAAGGTCTTGCCGCCGCCGGTCGGCACGGTCAGCGTATACATGCCAGGTGGATGTACCGCAAACTCTATACACCTTTTAAGCACTTGCGACCGGATGCGATTGACCGGCGTGTTCGGAGCAGCTTGACTCTTTTCATGCATGTAGCTGTTGAATAATGGCAAGAGGTTTGCCAATGACGGATACTGCCCTCGAATCTTGGCCATCTCGGGTTTAAAAAAAGCCTCAGTGTCAAGATAATCAGCATCGACAAGGCACGAAAAAAGTATGCGAATCCAAAAAGCGGGATCGCAACCCGGCTTTGGTTTTTCATCAGGCATTGGGCGATCAAGAATATTTGATGGAATCTCACCTTCAAGGGCAGTGTCAAGTAGCGACACATTAAGCAGACGCTGCGATAGCGCTCTTGGACCGGTTTCGTCTGCCTGCCAGTCAGGCAAACCAGCATGATGGCCAGCAATAACATATGATACAATGCGGCCTAACTTATCATAGCTATTAACCGCATACAGCGCTCCAGCTGTTGAATGATCAACACGTGCGCGAGCTTCAATGTTAGCGTCTACACCAGATGCAGCTGCTCGTATCTTCTTTTGGAATGCCGTCGAATATTTGCCTAAATCATGCCACAAGCCCGCTAGATATGCCCACTGACCCGAGCCGAACTCATCGGCAAACTGGCTGGCAAGACTGGCGGTTGCGCGTAAATGATCTTCAAGAAGATGCCATTCTTGACACGGTTTGTTCTCTAGGCTGTGCGCATAAAACGCTTTCGACTCCATCGCGCCCCCCGCATGAATTGAGGTTTCTCAAATTAATGGCTTACCTTACCAAAGCAGAGCCTGGTGCGCCCAAAAATCCCGCGGTAAGTTCTCGGCTATAACCGGGAAATCATAATCGCTTTGTGGGTAAGATTCACCTCTGGCCGTTGCGCCGAAGAGAATAATTGCCGAAAAACCCCTCAGCTTAATTTCAGCCAGCAAAACCTTAACCTCCTACCTCCAGTCCACAAATCGCTAAATTTACAATCTAGATTAGCGGTTGTAGCACTGCCCTACCACAACTTCCTGAACAGCGTCCTGCCAAGCACCTTGTTCTTGGCACGGCGGGCCATCTTTTTGGGATCGCCGCTGGCGACAACCTCAGCATCCCGGCTAATTCTTGCCAACTTGTAAAGTAATCTGGTGATTTTCATTTTCATTGCCCCCAACCGTCTGGATAACAACAACTCGATTGTTTAATATGTTTCGACGTGCGAAGCGGCTATTCCTTCAAACTTCGTACACTTATTATACAATTGTAGCGCCAAATAACGCAAAACTGCCATTTGCCCCCTGCGCAACGATATAAACAAGATACGGCTACCCCAGATGTAACCGATAAGATAATAATAGCAAAGCAGACTGTCAACTGTTTGACAGTTAAAAATTTCTTGGCACATTTTTGGTATACTTCTTTTATAATCTCAGAAGACAACAGGTTATAAGGCAAGCAACATTTAAATGTAGATCGCAGTTGCAGTCAGTCAGTCTGTCAACGGTCAGTGAAAATATAAAAGATGCTATTGAGGGATACATTCATGTGCTAAAAAAGCATGGAAGAGAAGATGAGATTCCCAAAAGAGCGGGGGAGGTCGAAAGTGTAGAGGTCGCTATTGCATGACACCAAGACTACCTGCTCTAAAGCCAAAAACCGCCTACTCGCCCGCGTACAATTTATCCATTTGTTCGGCGATTACGGCCATGCGTCTTTTAAGATGCACAGGTTCGAGCAGCTTGGCGTGCTCGCCATAGGCGAGCACCTGAAGGATAAGGCGAAACGGGTTTGTTGACCGGGCGGTCAGGGTGGAGGAGCCGTCCTCGTTTAGCTCGGTTTTCTGGTCTGAGAACCGCTCGCCTATGGATCTCGCCAGCCGTTGATCGAGCCAGAGCTTGAACGTAAAACTGCCGTCGCCCACCGGCGCCCCCGCCTGGATCGGCAGCACCTTTAGCTCTCTTATGCGGTCGACTCTAAACTCCAAAACTTTGCGTTTTACGTGGCAGTAAGCTTCGAGCCTTACCCCGCCTTCGCTGAAATAAAGCTCATATGGATCGACAACCCGCTTTTGCTCTTTGTCGCTTTTTGCGCTGTAATAGACCATCTCGATCTCTCTGCCGGCTGCAATGGCGCGCCTTATCTTCTCTATGGTGCCTTGGTGAGAGCTGTAATCCGCCACGGGCTTAAACTTCATTTGAAAATACGGGTTAGTAGCCAGCGTCTGCTTACTTTCCGGGGATAAAAGGCCTGAGATTTTGTTAAGGGCGCCTGACAACTCTTTTGCATAAGGCATTCCGGCCTCTTCGGGGATGGTGCGACAGGCAACGGCAAGTGCAACAATTTCGCCCGGCTCAAAATCGAGACGGACCGGGATGGATTTAATTTCATATGTGCCTGATTTCCTGGAGTGGTCGATTTTAAAGCCAGAGTTGCGCAACTGTTTTATGTCGCGATAGATCGTCTCTTTTGAGTAGTGATGCCAGTCAAACCGGTGGTCTTCTGACATGGCACGGATAATTGACTCAACGTTTCTCGGTCGCTCCATTAACAGACAAAGAATGTATAAAATTCGCTCGACCTTCATAGCTGGGCTTTTCATTTATATGATGTATATCGTATACACCGGTGAATTCTTGAATAGTCAAGTGTTAGTATATAGAGATTCGGGTTTATTGATACTAATGCAACAAAGGCAAAAGCCTTAACGAGGCTTTTGCCTTTTACAATAG
>Ga0210049_1006097_pt1 | contig 10151 bp, 8 predicted proteins | sample CryGeyCG2014_300_2_FD_183964 | JGI IMG/M metagenome (GOLD analysis project Ga0210049, IMG submission 183964) | Groundwater microbial communities from aquifer - Crystal Geyser CG06_land_8/20/14_3.00 (SPAdes) (version 2) | ecosystem: Environmental > Aquatic > Deep subsurface > Groundwater | place...
CATCTTTGATGATTAAACGCTTTTTAGGTTTGTCTAATTCTACAGATAGATTCTGGTTTTGGCGCCAACTTAAGAGTTTTAAAAATTCCCGGGGAAGATTTAAGGCTTTGGAGTATTTGCCGGAAGTGGAGAGTTTTCTAACAACGCGGTCGGCCATTAAGTAAATATAGCACACCAAACTGCGGATTATCCAATTGCTAGCTTAGCGGTTTTCGGGAAGGCGGCAATCACTTTAGAGCTTGTCCCCAGCAGAATTGCCAAAATTCTTTCCAGCCCCATACCGAATCCGCCTGTCTGCATTGCCCCGCGCTTAAAATGATCAAGATATAATTGACAATCATTTGGATTAATCCCTTTAGCTTTCATTTGCGCTTCCAGTTGCTGAGGATTGACTACCCGCAAACCACCGCTGGATATCTCTACCCCTTTATAAATAAGGTCAAAGCTATAGCTTAAAGTGTTCGGATCGCCCGGGTTCAGAGTATCGGTATAGAAAGCTTTCTCCTTGAAAGGAAAGTGGGTAATAAAATAAAAGTCAGACCCGGTAGTTTCTTTTATATAATCACCTAACTTTTTTTCTTCCTTTCTGGAGAAATCATGCGGTTTTCCGGTAAATTCCCAAGCTTTTTGGAAAGTTACCTGAGGAATGCCTTCGCGGGGGAGGAAAGGAATTCGGGCGTTGTTTTCAGTTAAGCAGGAATGATGCCGAGCCATTTCATTTATTAGAGCCCCTGTTGCTCCGGTCAGTTTCTCCATTACTTCCTGAAGCGAATCGTTTTTATTCAGATAATGAGTTTGCATTTCGATATCCAAACCGGTAAATTCTGCCAGATGCCAACGTGTATCCGAAGGATCGTTTCGGTAAGCAGAACCTGTCCAAACCACTTTTTCATGTAATCCGGCCATAATCTGTTTAATTTGCTGCGGGCTTTGGATTAATGAAAGTCTTCCGGCGTACCCGGAAAAAGTAAAGACTTCGGCACCTTTCCCTTCAACAATTGAAGTGGTTAAACCAGGTACATTAATAGGAGTAAAACCTTCTCTTTTAAAATGAGTTATAAATGCCTCTTCTAATCCCCGTTTTAGATCGATAACGCGATAATATTCCGGTTTTCTAATAAGTTCATTATAGTTAAATTGGTTTAAGGCCACCCGGCCATCTCTAACGTCTACCCAGGAGAAATAATCGGGCGACCGATCCGGTAATTGTAACACCTCAAATCTACTTGCCTGTAATTCTAAACCGCCGAGGGGGTTAGTTTCATCTTTTAATCGTTTTGTAGTTAATACTCCTTCAGTTAAAGCAATTGCTCCTGGTACAGCTATTTTTACTGCATCTAAATCATTGGTTACAACCTGAAGAACATAACTCATAAATCCACCAAAATCGACAAAGGCAACTTCCTTGTGGACTCTTTTTCCGGAAACTAATCCTTCGACAGTGACCGGACCACGTTGATCAGGTTTTATTTCTCCAATAGTAAAAAATTCTCTGTTTTTTGACATAGTAAACTTGATTGTGTTGGATTATAATATATCCTATAAGGATTTACAAATATGCTGATTGAAACTGAGAAATATTTAAATAACGCATTGAGTTTTAATGCGCAAGAGAGGGAACTACATGATCTTCTGCTGGCCCAACTTCCTCAGTTAATTGTGGATATTCATACCCACACAGGCAGGCAACAGGATGTAGTCAATTTACATCAGGAATTATTATTAAGCAAGGCTTCTACTTACCCATATTTTGACAAGCAAAACCACCTCGAGACCAGACAAGCATTATGGGGTGAAAAACAAATAAGACAGGTAGTTTTTGGTTTTCCCTTGAACGGAGTAGATATTGTTTCGGCGAATCTCCATATTCGGGAAGTATGCAACGGCGATTCCAGTTTTATCCCCTTCCTATTAGGCAACCCAAATGATGTTGAGTATACAAGCGGAGAAATCAAACAAGGATTTTGGAAGGGATTAAAAGTGTATCCTTGGCAACTGATGCCACCAGCAAAAAAAATTGTGGATTTCTTACCGGAAGCAATTTTAAGGTCAGTTGCAGATACCCATATGGCGATTATGCTGCATTTACCAAATGGTTTAACTCAGGATTTACCTGAATTGACTCAGATAGCTCAAAGATTTTCGAGAGCAAAATTTATGGTTGCGCATTTTGGGTTTTTAAGGAAAGATGATCCTGAAACTATTGTTTCTTTAAAGGCCATCAAGAATTATAATAATATAATTTTAGACACTTCCGTGTATGATGACGAAGCAGTATTTACTTCCGCATTCAGAATTTTAGGACCGGAAAAAATTGTTTACGGATCAGACCAACCTTTCAATCTTATAAGGGGAGAAACGGTTTTTCATCCGATTTTAGGAAAAAGGACAATGACGGATAATTTAGACTACCATTGGGTAGATAAAGAGGAGCAATTACAATACAGACATGATTTAGGCATAAATCCGGCAGAACTGCCAAATATGCATTTTTCCAGCTTAAATGCTTTATTGACAGCAATAGAAATAACTTTTATTCAAAAAGCGGAACAGAATTTAGTAAAAGAAATGATTTTTAACAAAAATGCAGCAGTCTTATTAGGAATTTAATATTTGATATAATTCAACTGCAAGTTTATATGTATAATATCACTTTTGTGACGACAGTTTTTTTAAAAAATAGCTATGATGAAAATTAAATATAGCGATTTCCATACTATCCCTCGCCAATCTGCAATATTAGGTGAACGGAAAACAGGAAAACCTTATAAAGTCGAATGTTGTGGAATGAAAATCGTCGTAAATCCCGGCGTTTATCAAACTTCAGGCGATTCGGAGTTGATAGCCAAATCCGTTAAAATTAACAAGAATGAAATTTTTTTAGAAATCGGTTGCGGAACAGGAGTAGTTTCTATTGCTACGGCAAAGCGGTCCAAAAGCGGAATTGGTGTAGACATCAACGAAAAAGCCGTTGAGAACAGCAAGCAGAATGCCGATATGCAGGGCATCAAAAATGTTGAGTTTTTAAAATCAGATGTCTTTGAAAATGTCAGCGGAAAGTACAATGTGATAATTTGCAATCCTCCTTTCACAAAGCACGATGCTCGCGATAACATTGATCGGATGTTTTGGGATCCGGAGGACGAAATGAAGAGAAAATTTTTTAGGGAAGCCGGTAAATTCCTCAAACCAAACGGGAAAATATATTTTGGCTGGGCGAACTTTGCCGATGTTGACGTGAATTTACCGTTTAAACTCGCAGAAGAAAATGGATACGAGTTGGTGAACAAATTTAATAAACCGTTTGAAAATGATTTTACTTATTACGTTTTTGAATTTAAATCCGTCCGCCCATAACTAAAGTGATAAAATACCCTATTAATATGCATATTTCGCGTTTTGTTTCATTATTAAGAATCAAAAATAGATATGCTTTGAGCCATTCATTGACTGTTGAGCAGGTTTTCGGCGGAAAAAAATTGAAGAAGTTTTATCAAAACTTTGGGAAACGCAACTTTAACCGAGAAGAATTTGAAAATTTTTTCCTAGACACAAAGCTGTTTGATAAATTGGTCAAAGCTAAAATTCTGATTCGTGACGAAAAAGACGACGATAAATTACTCGAACGGATTTATCAAAATAATCCGTCGCTTAATAATAAACAAAATCGGTATTCGTTATTAAGAATACTTCTTACCGATATCTGCAATTTAAACTGCGCTTACTGCAAAGTTGAGCGGAATATCAAGCAAAAAATCAAACGGTCGACGCCGCGCAAGAAACTGGCTTATGTAATTAAAATTTTGGCCGAAAGCAAAACCAGGAATCCGAAAATTATTCATATCACCGGCGGCGAGCCGACTATCTTCCCCCCCGAGATTAAATTTATCGTTGATACCGTCAGAAAATACGATCCCGAGAAAAAAATTAATCTGATTATCGGTACCAACGCGACGCTGATGACCGGAAAAATCGCCGATTATATTGCCGCCAATAAAATGAAGATAATCGTTTCGCTCGACGGACCGGAAAGAATTAATAACATTTTGCGTGTCGATCATTCCGGCAAAGGCAGTTATCAACGTGTCATTGCCGGATTAAACATCATCAGAAAAAGAAAAATTGAGTACGGTTTATCAATGGTGATCGGCGGCCATAACATTAAAAAACTACAGAGTACGATCAACTGGATTGTTGATAATTTTTTGCCAAGCAGCCTGGGAGTTAATTTCATGAAGCCTCCAACACCGGGACAGACGGACTTCTGTTACCTGATTCCGCCTAAAATCTATGCCAAAAAAATCTACAATGTGTTTCAAAAAATTAGAAATAGAAATGTTTATCTAGAACTGGTAATGAGAAAGATCGAACCGTTCGTTTACCAAAAATTCAAGTACTACGATTGCGGTGCTTCGGCCGGTACCACGATTAATGTCGATGCCAAAGGTAACATCGGACCGTGCAAATCGTTTTTGATCATGGAAAAAGATTTTTCCGGTACGACCAAGCAAACTGATTATTTGGAAATTCTTAACCGGTGGCGGAAACGGTCGCCGGTCTTTAAATCTGAATGTCAGAACTGCCCGATGATCGGAATTTGCGGTAATGGTTGTGCTTATGAATCGTTCGTTTATAATAAAAACTACGACGAGCTTGATCCACAAAGCTGTGCTTATGTTAAAGATTTCTTCCATTTGATGATTGCCGATCTGGACTCTATCTACCGGAAAAAATACCACATCGATGAGGAAGTCGTCTTTATCCCGTCCAAAAAAGACAGGTTACTTATTCTCGGTAAATCCAGACGGCGGCAGAACACGCTAAAATGGTCGATCGGCCACGCCACCACCAATTAATGAAACGGTTAAAAATTTTATTGATTTATCCCGGTTATCCGCCCGAAGAAGCTTTGGGCGGCGGAATATCCACTTATGCCCGCGAAGCCGCTGAAGGACTGATTGGTCTCGGCCACAGAGTAACGGTTATTTCCCGAACTGAGAAAACTGATTTCTCAATTGAGATTAAAAATAATTTAAAGATTGTCCGCGTTCCCTGCCAGGGTTTTAACCGTTTCGGAGTGCTGTTTTACAGTTTCAAAGTCAAAAGGATTATTGAAAAATTAGAGCAAAAAAAAGAAAACATGTTTGATGTTATTGAAGTCGGAGACTGGGGAGCCGAAGCGGTTTTGCTGCTGAGAAAATTCGGCCATAAACTGGTTATCCGTTGCCATACACCCGGTTTTATTTCGGAAAGTTATAATCCTTTAAATCCGCCATATCTAAGCGGATTCGTCAAAAAATTAGAAAAGTACGTTTTAGCGCGCGCTAAGTTTATCGCCTGTCCCAGCCGCAGCTTAGTTGTCGAAATAAAAAAATACGTCAATATTAAGGCTCAAGTAACCATCCAGCCATATCCTTTAACCGTATCTGAAATCCCTTGGAAATTAAATTATCGAAAAAAATTTGATAAATTTCACCCGTTAAGAATTTTGACGGCGGGGCGGTTGGAACAAAGAAAAGGCCAAGATATTATCTGCCGGGCGGTCAATATCATCAGCGATAAAGGATTTCCGGTGGCGCTGACTTTTGCCGGGAGCGATACACTAATTAAAAGCGGCATAGGCTTTAAAAATGAACTGAGTAAAATTCTCAAGCCGCAACTGTTAAAAAGCGTTAGATTTTTGGGACAGGTGAAACAAAATGATATGCCTGAAATATTTATAAATCATGATTTATTCGTGATGGCGTCGCGATTTGAAAGCTTGGGATTTGTCACCTTGGAAGCGATGCGCACCGGACTGCCGGTAGTTGCGGCTAATGTTTGCGAGGCGCCGAACCTAATTGCTGAAGGAAAAACCGGAAAATTGTTTAAAAATGGCGATCCACTGGACTTGAGTGATAAAATTATAGGATTATTAACCGATTTCCGTTCTGCCGTTAAAATGGGACAAACCGCCAGAAAATACATAATCGAAAATTACGGCCGTAACCGACCGGTAAAATTGATGGCCGCATATTTTGCATCAATCATTAACACCTATGGCGACGGAAAATAAAGCGACTAAATTCGGAACGGAACTAGCAGGACAACTGCATGAATTCAGGCAAAGGCTTGAGGCAATCGATAATTCCGGAGAAATTAAATTCGGGTTGGAAACGGTCAGTCTGGTCGGTCAAATTGCCGAACAGGCTCTTTTTACTAATAATATTCCCCATGTTTGGTTTCCGCCGCTTGATACATCGATCCACGAATACGATGCCATCGATTTTGTCGTGACCAATCCTTTAAATGGTCTACGCTACTCTTTAATCCAGTCGCCGCAAATTATGAAAGAAGCCGCGGCTATCGTTTTCGGCTCCAACTGGCGCCAGACAACTTGTTACCGGCCGGAACCGGGAGATGCTACCCACGCTCAGATGTTTCAACAAGTCGATGTCGAGTTGCGCGACGGCGACGGCAAACAGGCCAGAAAATTAGCCGGGGAAATCTTATCCGCTTGTAGCCGCGGAATTTTAGGCGTCGATATTAATCCGATTCCGGAGCTCGATTATTTAGATACTATCGATAAATACGGCAGTGACCAACCAAACTTACATAAATCGTTAAGTAAAGGAAAACCGGTTTCTGCGTACTGGTTAATCAATATGCCTTATTTAACCGAAAGAAATGGACTTGTCAGCCCTCTTCACCATGTAATGACTATGCCATATGAAGCGATTAATAATTCCGGCTTTTCTTTCAATAATTACAGCCCACAGGAATTATGTGTTTTAAGATGCGACAGTTATGATTTAGTAATTTGTACCGATGAAGAAGTTATCGAAATCGCGGGCGGCGATCGGAGAATTGATACCGCTTCTTTACAAATTGAGGCTATCAATAAATTGGGATTACCAATAAAACAATTCGCTTTTTTGCTGGAAGCTTTGGAATTAAACGAGGCCAAACAACCACCTCGCTCGTTGGCTGGTTTTGCTTTCGGATTGGAACGGGTAGCAATGACGCTAGGCGGCTTACATAATTTGGACAAAGTACAAATATATCCGGTTAACAAACGCGATGGTGGTTTAATTCATGCATACGGACTCAAATTGGATTAAAATCTAGTTATGCTGATAAAATCCACAGTTGAACGGCTTTGCCGTAAAGCCAAACTGCTTTTGAAACAAAATAATAATTTTATCCATACGCCGGAACATGCCGACAACGTTTTTCATAACGTCAAGGAATTAATTGCCGCTAACCGAGACGTTGATTTAAACCTGATTAAAATCGGATGTTACTGGCATGACGTCGGCCGGAATGACTTTAGAAAAGAATTCGGGTCAAAAGGACACGAACAGATTTCTGCAGAAAAACTTAGTACCGAACTCGATAAACTCAGGCTTAATCCTGAAAGCAAGGAAAAAATTATTAACGTGATTGTTTCCCACCGCAACCGCGGATCGAAAATCAAACCGTTAACGCCTGAAGCAAAAATTCTTTGGGATGCCGATAAGCTTGATATTTTTAATGTCAAAAGACTGAAGAAAATTTTTGCCGCATACGATAAAGGGCAATTTTCCAATGACTTTAATTATATTGAGTCGTTTAAGTTTTACGATAAGATCGATAGGAATTTTGAAAAGAAATTTTATACCCGTCAGGCTCGGGAAAAATTCCAAAAACTTTATCCAATATTTAAATCGTTTATAAAAAATCAGCGGGAAAAAATTTTCGGGAGCTATAACAAAGCGATTTTGATCGGCGGCGGCGATTTATTATCAGACAAACAAAATAATATCAATCAATTTATTTTGTCTTTTTCAGAAAAGAAAACAGTTAACGTTTTATATATTGCGGCAGGTTTAACCCAGGAACTGAAAGCAATATGCGATTATTTAAACAAAGTAAAAAAACACTTTGAAACCATCTCGAACAAGAAAGTAATATTTAAAATAATCTTGGACGATATTGACTCTAAAAATTTTGCCGGTAATCTTAAAAACAGCGATATTATCTATTTAGCCGGCGGCGATACACAAAAACTAATTAATTTTTTCAAAAAAAATAAATTGGCGCTGGAACTAAAAAAAACCTGGAAAAAAGGCAAACTGATAGTCGGCAACAGCGCCGGAGCTTTAACTTTAGCCAAAACCGGCATCAGTTTATATCGTGAACCGAAAAAATATCGCGGAATCGATGTAATAAAAAAGATCATTCCCGTGGTACATTATGATTCGACGAAAAATTCGGCCCTGGAAAATATTTTAGATAAAAAATCATCGATGAAATCATTAAGAATAAGTGAGAACGAAGCCTGTGTTTTGTGGGGAAAACAGGTGATAAAAATAAACAATTTTCCCTCTATTTCCGCCCGGCAGTAAGCCAGAATTGGCAGATGATGGTTTGTCCGGGTGAAACTAACTTGACTTTATGGAGAAATATATTAATCTTGCTGGCGCCGCCGCCTGGTAATGAAAAAGAAAAAATAACCACTGACTGGAATTTAAGTATTGGGTATAGATAACAGTTTGACTTTAAAAGTGTATGAAGCGGTGCGACGGGGGGCGACTGAAAGGAGCACTCCGACGTAAAGTCGGAGAACCTCTGCCGATAACAAAGGCAGATAAAGATATAAGCGGAAGCGGGGTAGTCCGGATTAAAGTAAGCAAAAGGAATGGCGGCTGGCCGAGCACGGGGTGAAACCCGAAACCCGCAAGGAAGCGAGTCCCCGGCTTATCCGCCGGGCGAGCGTGGCTGGGATTAAAGAAAATAAGATAATAATTAAAAGGTTGAGTTACCTCTGACTTTCATTTTGAAGGGCCGGGCGCAGGCCAGATAAGGCACCCCCGTGAAGCCGGAACAACTCCACTGAATACAAAGTAATATTTTCTTTTATTTGAAGCGGAACGCAAAAGTGAAGCGAATACTAAACATAAAGTAATAACCAGCGCGGAGCGGGGGTGGGCGCGCCAGCAAATACCTTTTTGTATTTTCTTTCTTTAAGTCAAACTACAATTAAAAGGGTGGGTGGGGTTTTGGATTTCTCCTCCCTCAAGATTTCTGGTTTTCGCGAAGCGAGCCACCTTTCCAGCCAAAGGCGAAACTGGCTGGTCGCCTTTGGCTTTTAATCTTTGGTTTTAATCCTTAAACTGCTGCGAAACCCGGACTGATGGGAAGGGAAAGACTGTAAGAGTATCTGGGCAGGTAAAGGCCGGGTGAGCAGCAGGAAAGACTAATTGAATATTATGGAAGGCTGGGATGAATATGGGCAGATTCTAGAACAACGTGCGGTTGGGGTTGGCGGTTAACAACGGGCGGTTGAGTGTAATTGAAGCGATGAGTTGGCTGTTAGCGGTGGGACTGGGACTGGTTAATCACTATGGATAGATGGGTGGATATGGGCGGGTGGTAAAACAACGTGCGGTGGGGGTTCAGCAATTGACTATGGAAGTGAAACTATTGGATATTGGCAAATGGGCGCTGGACTGTTAACAGTCTGCCGATGTTGTTGACTGTTGGCAATTTAACAGTTAACGCCGATTAATCATCAGTCCTATTTGGTATTGGGCAGTATCCGGTTTATGGTTATGTGGCCTTTTACCGCTTGGCCGTCTGGCGGTAACTGGTTTACCCGATCCGGCCAGTCCCGCTGGCAACTGTGTAGCTGTAGGCGAGCCTGGTGGAGTTAACCCGGCCCTTATCTGTCCGGTTCAGCTTGGAAGATAACCCCTGTATTAGGAGTTAAACTAGTCTTTTTAATCTCTTGTTTTAATCCTTCACCGTTGGTCATGGCTGAAGGTAAAACCGTCGGCCTTGGCCGTCCGGCGGCCGCGATGTCGCCCGAACTGTCGCCACTTTCCGTATCTGTAGGCTCTATGGTAGAATTAGCATAGCGTTCTTTGAAGTAAGTCCGAGTTTCGTCATAAACTCGCTCCAATTTGCGAATTGTCGCGGCGGCGCCGAGCGCCGCCCAGGGTTTTCTTGAGGGGAAATAAGATTTTGTTTTGTTTTAGTAAAAACCAAAACAAGGAAAAAAAGAAAAAATAACCACGGTTTAATTAATTAAATTAGATAAAGAAATAGTGGTTTGACTAATCGTCAAACACTGGCCAAAGCCGGATAAATTTTCTTTTTGGATTTTTAGTCACACGTAATCAGCAAGTACC
>Ga0210049_1006101_pt1 | contig 10147 bp, 11 predicted proteins | sample CryGeyCG2014_300_2_FD_183964 | JGI IMG/M metagenome (GOLD analysis project Ga0210049, IMG submission 183964) | Groundwater microbial communities from aquifer - Crystal Geyser CG06_land_8/20/14_3.00 (SPAdes) (version 2) | ecosystem: Environmental > Aquatic > Deep subsurface > Groundwater | place...
TTGTGCGTCTCCACCTGACGCACAAGACGACGCACCCCCTCATCTCCCTCCAAGACCCGCAGGTCCTCCACGCTCTCGCCACCCGCTAAATTCAGCAGCACTCCTGAGACCACCATCTGCCAGTCCGTCCAGCCCTGACCTTCAGCACGCACTTTTACATGCCGCTTCACCGACTCCCGCAAACCTGCCACGAAGGCCAAATCAAGATACGTCGGCAACCCCCCGCCATCGCTGTCAGACCCGTCTCATGCTTCTCCGATTCGTACTCGTAAGGCAAAAGACCCTGTAATGCCATTCCTGCACCTCGTTGGTGATTTTACTCACTCAACGTACCTCACTCCTCCTCAGCATTCACAAGGCCCCGCAACTTCCTCTCCTCCTCCGGAGGGTGGATCAAGGGTACGTCATCAGAGGATCTACTCGAAGGTTCTGGCAGCGAAATTCTATTCCTGGGGTCGAAGAGGCGTTTACGAATCTTCAGGACGCGGCGTTGGTCCTGGCCGATCATTGACGTGAACCGGCCCGGGAGACGGAACTGGCGAAACGCCGCGTGTCCGCGGAGTGCCTCGGACGATTCCTCTACGCAAAGCTGTCGTTCAGTGCAGACGTCGCGTCTTTCCTGGAGTTCGCCCACCGGGTGGGTGAGACGTTTATGCCCAGAGTGCATGGGGGTGCATGGTCATAAAGACGATCAGCGGCGGCTGATCTCGTTAGGGTGCCAACTCGGTCATCTGCATTCCATCGATGTCCGGAAGCTTGATGTGGTTGCTCACGGTCACACTCAACGAGCATTCTCCCGGTCTGTTGCCTTACGGCCCATACCCAAACCGATGGATCCATTCATCGTCGCGTCGCCATTTTTCCCGCACCTTGACGCTGAGTTCGAGAAACACCTTGCACCCCAGGAGGTCCTCAATCTGCTGACGGGAGCACTTCCCGATTTCCCGCAGCATCTGTCCCCTCGCGCCAATGACGATGCCTTTCTGACTTGATCGTTCGACATGGATCGTGGCATCGATGTATGTCAGGTCTTCCCGCCTCTTTGTCATTTCATTGACCACCACCGCCAGCGCGTGGGGGACTTCCTGATGAGTTAATTGCAGAGCTGCTTCGCGAACCAGTTCAGCCACCTGAAAGCTCTCGGGGCGGTCGGTCGCCATGCCGGGAGGGTAGTAAGGAGGGCCCAGGGGAAGGAAGGATACAATTTTGTCTCTCAGTGTGCACAGATGATCGCCGCGCACTGCCGAGACGGCGACGGTGTCCGAGAAATCACGCAGGCTCGCATACTGGGAAATCCGCGCATGGAGAATCTCAGGCGTCACCCTGTCCAACTTGTTCGCCACGAGCAGCACCGTGCTGCGCACATTGGAGAGGAGATCAGCGCACCGCTGGTCCTCCGAGGTCGGCCCGTGCGAGGAGTCAGCAACGAAAAGGATTATCTCACTCTCGGACAACGTAGACTTTGCCGTATCCATCAGAACTTCGCCCAGGCGATGCTTTGGTTCGTGAATGCCGGGCGTATCCCAGAACCCGATCTGAAAGGTCTCGGAGGTCATCACTCCAACAATGGCGTTACGCGTTGTCTGAGGCTTCTCCGAAACGACGGCCACCTTGCGGCCCAGCAGGGCATTGAGCAGCGTCGACTTGCCAACATTCGGTCGGCCCCAGAGCACACAGAATCCGGAACGAAAATTGTCGGGAATGTTAATGAGGCCCGTCGCATCCATCGTATACTCGTCGAGGCTGAGAGACTACCGGCGGCCCGGACAATGGCGCATTCTCAACCTTCAGCGGGGCTGATTCTATCCCGACGGAGCGGGCATGTCAACCTATCCGCCTGCGAGCAAACCTTCAGATGAAGCAACACTCAGAACAGCCGCGACGCGCACCCTTGCGGATCGCGTGGCAGCGCAGTGCAGGAGACGGCCCCGCGGGGCAATGCATCTTCCATTGAATACGCGGCGACATTTGGTTATAATTCCAGTGTGTTTCTAGTCTCCGCATCCTTGTCAGCGATGAGTATGGGAATCTGGTTGGGTAACGTATGAGCAAAGTAGGATTGATGGGCGGCACCTTTGACCCGATCCATTACGGTCATCTGGTGATCGCGGAGGAAGTTAGAGAACGGTACGGGTTGGAGAGGGTCATCTTCATTCCCTGCGGCACCCCCGCGCACAAGAAGGATTATGAGGTCACACCTGCAGAGCACCGCTACCTGATGACGGTACTCGCCACCGTGTCGAACCCAAATTTCGAAACATCCAGGATCGAGATCGACCGGAAAGGGCCGTCGTATGCGGTGGACACCCTTCGGGCTTTTCAGGAGTCCTTCCGCGGCGCCGCGGAGATCGTCTTCATTACGGGAGCCGACGCCATTCTCGAAATTCTGACATGGCACCAAAACCGCGAGCTGATGAGGATATGCCGTTTTGTGGCCGCGACGCGTCCCGGCTACCCTTTGGCCGAACTGGAGAATCTCCCTCCGGAGTACCTGAAACAGATTGACGTGGTGGAGGCCCCCGGGATCGAGATCTCGTCCACCGATTTGCGGTACCGGATCAGCCACGACCTCCCGATTCGGTACCTGACACCCCCGGAAACGGAGTCTTATATCCGGAAACACCGGCTCTACCGAGACGGCGGAAAATCGGGAGTCGAGTCGACGGGCATTCCTTGTCATGAGAAACGTAATGAATAGAGATTTGCATCACGAAAGTCCGAAGCGCGGAGAGCACTGGGACACGTTGGACTTGCGGCCCAATGGTTGTGCCGATGAACTCCCATACCACGCTCTCCGTGTTCGGCGCCGATCCGCGCCCCAGCTAAACCTGCTCGATGGTCTACTGTGGACGGTGTGCGTGGGCATCATCGTTGGCGTTCTGGCGTCGAACTGGAATCTCATCATCGGGACCGGCAGCCAATCTGCCATGATGGGATCGCTGCAGAGATTGGGGTCGCCGCCTTCCCGAGGGAAGGAAACAGTTTCCATTCTCATACTCGGAACAGATGACAAAGTGGAGCAGGGCCGATCCGACACGATGATGGTCGTCACCGTTGGCGTTCGCAGCGGCAAGGCTGCCCTTCTTTCAATCCCCCGCGATTCCCGTGTTTACATCCCGAGACACGGGATGGATCGAATCAACGCAGCCTACCCAATGGGTGGCGCGCCCCTTGCCCGGTCTGCAGCGGAGGCCTTGCTCGGTCGTCGCATCGACTACTATGTCAAGACCGACTTTGACGGTTTCCAACGCATTGTGGACCTCATTGGTGGAGTGGAACTCAACGTTGAGAAACGCATGGTGTATCGAGACCGTGCCCAGAATCTCTCCATCAACCTCCGGCCAGGGATGCAGGTGCTCAACGGAGAGGACGCGATGGGTTATGTCCGTTTCCGACACGATGCCATGGGCGACATTGGACGCATCGAGCGACAGCAGAAGTTTATCTGCGCCGTGCTGAAGAAGATGATGCAGCCGGCGATGCTGCCTCGCGTTCCCAAGATACTGCGTGAGTTGACTAATCTCGTGAAGACTGACATCCCTTCCACGGATTTCCTGTCCCTGGCAAGACTCGCGCGAGCAGCCACTCAGAAGAGCCTGACGACACAAATGGTGCCCGGTCGACCGGTGATGATCTCCGGGAAGTCATACTGGGAGGTCGACCGCCATGAAACCGCGCGTTTGCTGGCGTCCCTGGATGCGAAGCGCATCGGAGAGGAGAGCGACTCACCCACTTCACGGATTCCCATTTCTGTGGAGGTGCTCAACGGCTGTGGTTCTCCGGGCGCGGCAACCAGAGTCGCAGAGGAGCTTGCCGAAGGTGGCTTCGAGGTCACGCGCACAGGGAACGCAGACCGCTTCGACTATGGCGTGTCACGGATTATCGATCACGGCGGTCACCGGAAAAAGGCGGAGCGGGTGAAATCGTTCCTGAAGACAGGCTCGGTGCATTTGATCCGTGAGGAAGGGGCTGGTGAGGCCGACGTGACCGTTGTCCTCGGGAGGGATTTTGACGGGGCGTAATGCCCCAATTCATTGCCAGCAAGGAGACCCAACAATACCGACATCCGAACAGAAGAAAGACAGCATCTGTGAGTCACTCGTCGACAGCAAAGCGCAGGACATCGTTGTGTTAAATGTCCGGGGATTGACGCTGCTTGCCGACTACTTTATCATCTGCACAGGAACGTCTGCCCCGCACATCTCGGCGATCTCGAGGCACACCCGTGAGAGACTGCGAGAAGAATTCCGGCTGTGCTCCAAGCCGGAGGGAGAAAAGGATTCCGTCTGGATCGTTATGGATTACGGCGATGTTGTGCTGCATGTTTTCCGCGAAGACCGGCGGCAGTTCTACGATCTGGAGCGCCTCTGGTCGGATGCAAAAAAATCAATCTGGACCGCGGGAGAGGGTGAGGCTGCACCTCCAGGAACGGAATGACGATCTCGCCGGGGGTCTGTTGCGTCTGCCAAGCCGACGAGCAAGCCCCGCGCGGGGTCAACAGCGGCCCCATAACACAGGACATGGCAGAAAAACCGAAACACCACGACGACCTCGACCGTCGACGGAGGCTGGACCAGATACAGCCTCTGCTCACTACCGCGCGGCGGGAACTGCGCCTGGTTCAACTTGACCAGGCCCTTCGCCGCTGCGAGCAAATTCTGCAAGCCGTGCCGGACAGTGTAGAAGCTCTCGAAATCAAGGGGGACGTTCACCGCGCCCGCGGCGAGCACGACGCGGCCCGTCGGTCCTTCACGCGAGCAATGGAACTCGCTCCGACAAACCGCAGGATTCAGGAAAAATACGCGCTCCTGTCCATCGACATGGATGAAACACAACGGCTGGAGGCTCGTCAGAAGGATGCAGCAGCCGACCCTGAGAAGTTCCTGAAGGAGCTGCAGAAGCCACTGTGGTCGTGCGTGCTGTCGTGCATCCTCCCAGGAATCGGGCAAATCTACAATGAGGAATATCCCAAGGGCGCCTTTCTGTTGGGAGCGTTCCTGCTGACCTTCTACGCCGCGTACTCCTCCCTGTGGCCGGCGCTCCAGGAATTCATGAAGACTGCCAGTTTCACATCCGCGTTCGGCGCTCTGCAACGCATGGGTCTGTGGGAGCTCATGTGGGCGTTCTTCAGCCTCATCCTCAGTGGAGCGTTATGGGCGTACAGCATCGTGGACGCGCCCGTGGTAACTCTGCGGGAAAACCGGGCGCGTATCGCAGAGCTGGGACTGGACGATGAGGGGCAGCGCCTGAAGAAGGAAGTACTGGGTGAGTAGAGCATGTCCGAAACGACAAACAGCAACGTGCTGGTGCTCAACCAGAATTACGAGCCACTCAATATCACGAGCGTGAGACGAGCGATCGTTCTCCTGTGCATGGGCAAGGCGGAAGCCGTCAAAGACGACACCGGTTACGTCCACACGGTTGACGATTCGTTTCGCGTTCCCACGGTCGTGCGCCTCGCTCATTTTGTGAAGCGCCCGGTTCCCGAACTCAAGCTATCCCGCAAGAGCATCCTCGCCCGAGACGAATACACCTGCCAGTATTGCGGAGACGGCGGTCCGCACAACCTGACATTGGACCACGTCGTTCCCCGCGTGCGTGGCGGGAAGACCGAGTGGGAGAACCTCGTCTGCTGCTGCCTCAAGTGCAACAATAAAAAGGGCAATCGCACCCCTCAGGAAGTCAGTATGTCGTTGCGTCACCCGCCGCGGAAGCCGAAGTATGTGCCCTACATCAGCTTCCCGAAATTCGTCGCTGCCACTCACAATGAGGAATTCCTCGAGTACCTGTCTCCCTACATGAAATCTCTCGAAAGCGTTCGCGGGAAACCTGCAACCGATGGTTTGATCCTGGTTGTCACACCCCACTGACTCCGCTATAATGCCCCTGCGTTGCAGCGTCTGTTGTCGGCGCTTTTCATCCAGATGGAGAAGCGACATGCGATACGTCCTCTACAGCCTTGCGGCCGTACTCGGTTTACTTGGTCTCATATTTCTGATCGCCGCGGGGCAGGAGAACGCACTCCCGCGAGTCATCATCGGTGTGGCGCTGCTGGCGTCGTCCGGTGGACTGATTGTCGCGGCGCGGCTCCAACCTCAGGAGATCACCATTCATCAGAAGATCGATTTGTCGGGCGATGTGTCTTCGCAGGGCCTCAAGTGCAACAGTTGTGGCGGGACACTGGGAGACAAGTCGGTCAGCGTGCAGGCCGGGGCGGTGTTCGTAAAGTGCGAATACTGCGGCGCGGCGTACCAACTGGAAGAAGCGCCAAAATGGTGACCATGGGGAAACGTGGAGAGATGTTCACCCTCCCGGGGAGTGACTGTGTGAGGGAGATGGGATCGCTGAACGGGATCGCGCGGGCAGGTTGGCTGAGACGGGCCGGAAGAGGCGCGGCCCAAACGCTGACGCGCGACTGGCACGCTCTCAGCCTGCGGGCGCGAGGAATCGTCGCGGGGGGCGCGGCTCTCCCTTCTCCCGGTCTCCACACGTATCGCTACCAGAGCAGTGATGGGACGCTTCGCCTGCACCTTCGCTCGGAGAGCGACCATACGGGTGTCCTCTTTGTGGACGTGACCGAGGTGGTGCACCTTTCCCCTTCGGCCTGTGCCATCGCGCACCTTGTCCTTGAGGGCTGTGATCCTGAAACCATTCCCCACCAACTTGCTGGCGCGTTTTCCGGCGTTTCCGTGAAGAAGTTTGCCGCCGACAGTCAATCGATATCCCGCATGATTGCCGCCTTCGTGAACGCCACAAACGGTTGTCGAACCCGTGCGCGGGAGGAGCACGTGGTCTCGACAAAAGAGCATCCGCTGTTCAGTACGAGCACATCGGCTCCCTATAAAGCGGATCTCGCCATCACCTACACATGCAACAATGGGTGTTCCCATTGTTACAACGAACCCGACCGGTTTGAGTTGGAGTCGCTGACGCTGATAGACTGGGAGCGAGTGATTGATCGTCTCGTGGCGGTAGGCGTTCCACATCTTATTCTGACCGGCGGAGAAGCCACGCTGCACCCCAATCTGCCACAGATCATCCGGTACGCGGATGCGGCAGGGCCGGTTGTGGGTTTGAATACCAACGGCCGTCGACTTTCTCACCAGTCGTATGCGGATGAGTTGCAGTCGGCGGGGCTAAACCACGTCCAGGTGACGCTGGAGTCGTACAGTCCAGAGGTCCATAATGCAATGGTCGCGGCCAGCGCGTGGAAGCAGACGGTGACCGGCATCGAGAATGCGCTGCACGTGGGTTTGCACACTATCACCAACACTACCCTGACGCAGCGCACTGTAGACCACGTGGAGGATACTATTGACTTCCTGCATGGTATTGGCATTCGCACCTTTGCCATGAACGGTATGATCCACTCCGGCGGAGGCCACTGCAACCCGGACGCGATCCCGGAGCAGCAGCTTCCGCCGATATTGGTCCGCGTTCGGGACAAGGCCGCGGAGTTGGGGATGAAGTTCCTCTGGTACACACCGACGGAATACTGCCGCATGTCGCCCGTCGAGTTGGAGATTGGCGCCAAGCGGTGCAACGCAGCAGAATACTCGATCTGCATCGAGCCCAATGGAGATGTGCTTCCGTGCCAGTCTTACTACATCAGCGGCGGGAACCTCCTGCGGGAACCGTGGGATGCCATCTGGAACAGCGATCTCTTCCGCAGCTTCCGAAATCGCGTTCAGCGTCCGACTGAGTTTGGCTTGCCGGAAGAGTGCTGCGACTGCTCCGACCTGCAACTGTGCGGGGGAGGGTGTCGGATTGAGAGGGAGGCGCGAGCGGGGAACTCTCCGTCATCGAGTTGCTCTTGCTGCTCCTCGCGTCCTGGAAGAACGCCGCAGTTGTCCTTGATAGGAGAGCCGCGTTGAGAAAGGTCGCAGAGGCTGTGGCTGACTCATGGGAAGGCACTGACGGAGTTCTGCGGGAACGGGGGGCAAAAACTCCGCAAAGCTGGAGAACGAGCTTGCGGACAGACTGGAAAAGAGAGGGTGATCTCCGATGTTCAATGCCATTGCTGGCCGAGTGAAGTCCCTGTTGCGTCCTGATCGTCTCAAGGTGAGGCTACCTGAGTCGGGCGCGATGACGCCGGGACTTTACCACTTTACTCGGGACGCCGACGGTTTCCTTTCCCGTTTCCATCTGCGTGTGGAGCCAGACGGTTCCGGATTGCTCGTCGCCAATGCGTCGGCAGTTTGTCGGCTTTCTGCGTCCGGCGTGTTCATGGCCCATGCGATGCTCAATGGCGAGACCGCGGCAGCAATAGTACCGCAACTGGCGCGGCAGTTCCGCAACGTTTCCGGGGAGAGAGTTCGGGCGGATTATGCAGCCCTCCACTCTCTCATCAGTTCCCTCGCACAGCCGGGGGTGAACTATCCTGTCACGAATCTCGATGACCCCTGGGCTACTCCGCACGCGCGGCAGTTGAGCGCGCCGCTGAGCGCTGATATTTCGGTCCCGCCCGGGGAAGCGGAGATGGCGCCGCTCCTGGGCGTCCTTCACGCTCTGTGGGAAGCGGGGATTCCGCAGGCGTGCATGCGGGTTCCCCCCCATCTATCGGCGGAAACGTTGATTCGCCTCGTCGAACGGGCCGAAGACCTCGGGATGATTGCTGGGGTGAGGATCCGTGCCACGGACGTGATGCGGGGAGACCTGCTCCAGTCGCTGGCGCAAGCCGGTGTGGACTACATCGTCGTGCCCTACATCTCTGACGCGGAGGCCAGCGATCGCATTTTCGGGACGGGAGAGCTTGGCAAATCGAGGGAGGCATTCGTGGCCATCGCCGCGGCGGAGGTTTGCCCCGTGGCGATGGTTCCCCTCATCCGCTCGACGGGCTTCGACCTGGATGACGCCGTGAAATCGCTGGTGGACATGGGAGTGACCGATCTCTCCTTTTTTGCCGTCGCAACGCTTCCTGACGGAGCGGAGGATGAGGAAGCACTGGCAGCGGACGCACTACCGCAAGTCGCGGCTCTCGTGGAGGAGACGGCGCACGAGCACACGGTCCGGTTCATTTGGGAGCCTCCCGTGGAACGCGACCCCGGCAAAGCGCTGGCCGAGCAAGTACTCGAAGGTCCCCGGTGCGCCGGAGATGCAGCAGTGCGGATTGAGTTCGACGGTTCGGTCATTCCGCCGAGAGGTCACTATCGCGTGGCCGGCAATATCCTGTGTCAACCGTGGGCGGACATCTGGAACCACGAAGCCTTCCGCGTCTACCGCGAGCGCGTCGAAGCGCCGACACGTTGCCATGCCTGCCCTGGTCTGGCGCTCTGCGCAGCCGATTGTCCGAGGAATCCTGAAGGGTGGGCAACAGGAGGTGCAACTTGACCAACATGCCACTTCCTCGGTCGGACGAAACCCCCCCGTTGCACGACTGTCTTCGCAGGTACTGCCGTATCCAGTACGGCGAGGTTTGGGAAGACCCGGATGGCAGACACCGCATCGGATGCCTTGATGCGGCAAGTGGTCGCGATGTTCGCCGGCTTATGGACGGCGAGAAGTCCGCGCTGGCGGCTCACGATCCTCCCTACAATCTGGTTGCCTTTGGAAAGCGAGAGATCGGCGACTCCATCGACTGGTGCCGCGATTGGATCGCAAACACAGAGACAGCGTTGGACGAGGATGGCTCCCTCTACGTCTGGATGGGAGCCGACCAGAACGCCGGATTTCAGCCGCTGCCGGATTTCATGATTACGATGCGCGACACGCCCTTCCGGCCAAGGAGTTTTTTAACCGTGCGAAACCAGCGTGGGTACGGAACACAAAAGAACTGGATGGCGGTGCGCCAAGAACTCTTGTACTAAGTAGATCGTCACAAATTCTGTCCCCCCTTTCCGCCGAGGAGCCCGGCTTTCCTGAGCGCTTGCTCCGGTGTGAGTGCGTTCAGTTCCGCTCGGCATGCCTGCCGAAGGGGTTCCAGGTCGTGATGCGTCCGATTGGCAGCGATCGCCGGTTTCAGCCAACGCCAGAGGTCCTCGACCGGGTTCAACTGAGGACTGCGCTTCGGCAACCAGACCGGATGAACCTGCGGATGAAGGTTGAGCCATTCCTGCACCAGGTGGCAGTTGTGGTAACGGGCGTTGTCGAGGATGAGGTGGATTGCTTGCCCAGGATAGGTCGCCACCAGCTTCTCCAAGAAGGTCAG
>Ga0210049_1006110_pt1 | contig 10134 bp, 15 predicted proteins | sample CryGeyCG2014_300_2_FD_183964 | JGI IMG/M metagenome (GOLD analysis project Ga0210049, IMG submission 183964) | Groundwater microbial communities from aquifer - Crystal Geyser CG06_land_8/20/14_3.00 (SPAdes) (version 2) | ecosystem: Environmental > Aquatic > Deep subsurface > Groundwater | place...
CATTTTTCAAAATATAGCATCAGTTATGAATATGAACGTACAGGGGACCAGTGGCGAGGCAAACCTTCTCATACAATGGTATGGAGATCAGCTATTGCTAAGAAATACTCGTTTCCTGTAGTTAATTATAATGAAGATGTGCCTTGGGTTATGAAAGCACATAAAGATATAAAAAATGAAATTCAGATAGATAAAATATTATACTATTATATATTTGATAGTAATATATCTGAGACGAGATCATGATAAAACCGAATCTACCACTTGTTTGGTAATTTAAATGAAAGTTAATATTGTAACCGAGGGCATGTGGATTAAACATTCTATAAGTCATAAATTAGAAAAATATAGTAATAAAGACGAAATTAATTATAGTATATCTGAATCGCCAAGAATAGACACCGATATTAATTTTTACATTTGTTATAACACATATTTGCAATTTCAGAAATCAAAAGTATTAGATATAGGATATGTTACTCATATCCATGCCAATGATACAGAGAAACATAGTAAAGATATAGGATTTCCGTTTGCTAAATTTAAAGAATTGGATTTTTATTTACATGAATCTAACAAAAGTTATAATCAATTTATCCAACTAGGGTTCCTAAAAGAAAAAAATAGAGTTGTATATGCTCCAATAGAAATGCACAAATATCCAACATCTAAGATTAAATTGGGCATAATTCAAAATGGTGAAGTTGAAGGAAAGGGGCTATTTTTTATGGAAAAACTAATCAATACATATAATTTTTCAGATTATTTTAAATTTATAATATCTGGAAATGGTTGGGAAAAAATAATTAAATTGATGAAAGAAAAAAATATAGATTTTGAACTTTACTTGTATCAACCAGAAGATTACTATAATTTAAAACATAAAGACTTATATTGTAATATAGACTATCTATTTGTTCCATCGTTGTGGGAAGGCGGCCCTATAGCCATATTAGAAGCGTTGTCTTGCAGTGTTCCTATAATATCTTCTGATGTTGGTTTAGTAAAAGATTTTGGGGTTGAATATATGTATAAGCCAGGAAATATAGAAGAAGCCTGTAAAATATTTAACGATCTTAGTTTAGTAAAAATAAATAGAAAGTTAAAAGTAACAGAGTTAACATATGAAAAATTTAATCATAATTTATATAAAATATTCACAGAAATAATAGATAGTAGAAAAATCTAATGGCGGTCAAATGAGAAAAGTCGAATTAGGAAGCGGAATAGAAAGAAAGCCCGGGTATATAGGAATAGATAAAGATGACTATGGACAAGAATATGTTAGAGATTTAGAACGAGGTCTTCCATTTGATGATAATTCTGTAGATGCCATATTTGCCCAACATCTTCTTGAACATATTTATGACCTGTCTTTTTTAATGGAAGAGATATGGAGAGTATCCAAACCAGGGGCTATAGTGGAAATTGTAGTCCCACATCAAGATTCCCCATCAGCCTTAAAGGACCCAACTCATATAAGATTATTCAATGACTATTCTTTTGATTATTGGGTTCCTGGTATAGTTAAATTTAGATCTAAACATGTGAAAGCTCAGTTCAATATTTTAGAAAAAAAAATTGATAATATGAAACATATGTATGTTAAATTAGAAACTGTGAAATGAAAAAATTAATATCTTATACATCCGCAAACACAATACCAATTAAGCTTGTAGCAAATCAGGATTTAATGAATAGTATAATTAATCATAATATAACACCAATACATATACAAATCAACCCAACAAACTCATGTCCTTTGAATTGCACATTTTGCAGTTGTAAAAACCGGGATAAATCAAAGGAAATAAATTTCAACCTGCTTAAGACTATAATTAATAAATTCAGTGATATGGGCATGCTAGCATGCACAATTACAGGTGGGGGTGATCCATTGGCATATACGTATATAAATGAAACAGTTGATTATTTAAATGCACGCGGAATAGCCATGGGTCTGGTTACTAATGGTGTGTTGTTTAGTAAAATTAAACCATCATCAATAGCACAGCTTACATGGTGCCGAATATCATTATCTAATGAATATAAAATAAATGAAAAACACCTGGAAAATTACATAACTAATACCAATGTTGATTGGTCATTTAGTTATGTTATTAGTAGTGTAAATAATATTGAACAAATTATACAAGCCATTAATTTCGCTAATAAACATAAATTCACACATGTTAGAATTGTAAGTGATATATTAAATGTTGATAGTCAAGAGATGGATGATATTAAATATTTAATAAAACAAGAAGGTATAGATGATAGCCTGGTCATATACCAGGGCCGCAAAGAATACAAACACGGAAATAAAAGATGTCTCATCAGTTTAATGAAACCAAATATAGATGCTGAAGGTAATATAATTCCATGTTGTGGTACACAGTACGCAGAAAAAACCCCATCATTAAATTATGGTAATAATTTTAGAATGGGAAATATAGATGATATTGATGGTACTTGGAATTATCAAGAATATTTCAATGGTTCGATATGCGATAAATGTTTTTACTCCGAATACAATGATGTGTTAAATATTCTTTGGAATATAAAAGACATCAAACACAAAAATTTTATATAGGTATTGACAAACCCTGATAAATATGCTATAATTATATATGGAGAGTGTATGATCAGAATTGGCCTTGGCATCAGCACATATAACAGAAAAGAATCACTAGAAAACCTAATAGAATCTATAAGAAAATACACCACAATACCTTATACATTGTTCTGTGCTGTTGATGGTAGTAATGATGGCACAGTGGAAATGTTAATAAATCAAGGAATAGAATTTACTTATGGACAAACCATTGGACTACACATTAACAAAAACCGCATATTTAGAAGATTCTCTCAATTTAATTTTATATTTATCTTGGAAGATAACGTAACAATAAAAAAAGAAGGCTGGATTGAAGAATTCATATCAGCATCTAGTCTTTTTAATTTACCTCATATAATATGCGATCCTAGATTTTACAAAACCATATATAAAACAGAATCAATGGGAAACTATGTTATAGATTGGGTTGGTGTATATAATCCTATTATAACATTTTATACTAGAAGAGTAGTTGAAAAAATAGGTGGAATTGATGATAGACTTAAAGGTCTTAGCCCGGGATTACTAGAACACTATAGTAGAATAATCCAATCTAAATTAATAAATAATGAAAGGGGATTTCCAAACTTTGCAAATAGCAAACAATTCATTGATTATGATAATATAGATTTTCAATACAAAGAATCAAAAGAAAATATAGATAAGTATTATAAACTATATCAAAGCATAATAAGTGAAAATAAGTCAACCGGATGTATATATAAAAAATTATGAAATTATTTTGGGAAATATTATGCGATTACTAAGTGATAAACCATTTGGATTAAGAGATTTTAATTTTGTTTGTATGGGATTGGTATCGGACTCAAATAAAGATTATGTGTGTTTATTACAAATAAATACCGGTCAATTATATATAGAAGAAGTTCACTGGGGAAAGGGAAATAATATTCACACGGCAACATTACATCAAGTTGATCATGATAAAGAATGGAGATATTTATTTAAATGTGTATCTGAAGCAACAACAATATTCAGCCCCAAAAAAATTAAATTAATAAGAAAAAATCCATTTTTATATTTTTATAATACTAAAACCGGATATACAAAATCACAAGATTTTATAAAAAGAAAAAGGAAAGGTATAGCATGAACAAAATTTATACTATAGAAGAAGTCGATGAATTAATAAAAAAACATAAGAAATATCATGATGAAGAATCCGCTCTAGAATTATTCAAAGCTTTTGAAGGTTTTATACTGAAATATACTTACTTTCTAAAAAATGGTCATGTAAAAATAAATGACAAAGATTTAATGAGTTTAGCTGGTTTACTTGGTATAAAAAACTATCAAAATAACTCAATTAAAACTATGTTTGATTCCTGGGAAATCCATGATATATTTAATGAATTATATTTATTATTCCTGATATGTATAAATCAATTTGTTAGAAGAAAAGAAGGACCATATTTTACAGGTTATCTGTATAACTCATATAAATATTATGTTAAAGATTGGATATCTAAACTTAGTGAAGATATACTAAATACAAATAAAGTATATTTAATCAGTGATTTAAACTCAGATATAGATATAATGGAAAATGTTATATTTGAAGATAAAAAAGTTGATACTATAAAATATGATAATATATGCTTTACAGAAAAAACAACACTAACAAATTTTGAAAAATATATACTCTATTTATACTATGGTAAAAAAATCAGGGATAAAGAAATAGCCGAACTACTCGGCATAAGGAGGCTACATGTAAATATAATTAGAAATAAAGCAAAAAGAAAACTCATAGGATCTGGAATAATCCTAGATGATTTTGAAAAATAATAGGAGGTAATATGGAAAAAGTAATTAAGAGTGTATTCTTTAAAGACCAAGAAATTGAATTTGAAGCTTACGTTGAGAACGACAAAGTTTATTTAACGGAACACGGTGTTTATCAAATTATGTTAAATATATGTAGTGTGTTATATGATAAGGTTAATCCGACAGAATCTAAAGAGAAAGTAGATGATGTTATCACACCAACAACACCCAAACCAGAAAACAAAACCATCCTATTTACACCGGAACAAAAAGAACAAATGGCCACAATAAAATCTAAATTAGGTATAAAAGATAAAACACAATTTGATATATTAAATCCAATTATTATTAAATGGAGTTCATCCAAAATAAATCAAATTGATAAATGGGAAAGTTTAACATCTCTTTCTAATGAAGAAAAGGATGATTTCATTAATTTCACAAAAAAATATCTAAATATAATATAAAGGATAACAACTATGCAAAATGATGAAGTAATTGAATTACTATATGATAAACTATCTGCTTATATAGATTATTTAAAAATAGATGTTCATAATGGTAAATTCAAGTGTCCAAGAAAAGAACATGTGGATTCAGATCCATCTTGCAGCATAGTTCCACATAACCCTGTAATATGGCATTGTTTTGGATGTTTAACCTCAGGTAATATATTCACCCTGGCAAATATAATTGAAGGATTGCCTCTGGATCCACCTGATTTCTGGAATATAACAGTACCTCATTTATGTAAAATATTTGAAATACCATATGAACCTAAAGAATTAGATGATAATACTAAAGAAAAATATCAAAGGTTAAGAGCATATAAAGATGCAGCATCAATTGTATGTAGTTACCCTGAAAATCCAGAAGCATTAATTTATAAATACCTGGAAAAACGTAATTGGAACATAAAAACAGCAAAGTTACTAGGTATAGGATGTGTGGAATCAATTGATGATTATTTAAAACAAATGGAAAGATTAGGATGGAAAAAAGATTACTTAATGGTATCTGAGTTATTAAATAAAAACATCTTTAATAAAAACAATCTTATCTTTGTAGTTACTGATGATAAAAATAAACCAATTGGATTTGCAGCTAGAAATATGAACTGGAAAAAACTAGGTAAAAATGATACTCCATCACCAAAATATATAAACAGTCAAAATAGTATAATTTACACCAAGGGTAATATTTTATATAACCTATACAATGCAAAACCATTCGCTCCACCGTTATGGATTGTCGAAGGATATGGCGATTGTGCTAAAATGTATGAATGTGGAATAACTAATGTGGTGGCTATAGGTAGTACGGCCCTTACTGATCATAACAGTTATAGTCATATAGAATTATTAAAAAGACATGGTATAAATGATATAATACTAACATTTGATAATGATGATGGTGGCCAAGCTGGACTTGAAAGATCATTGGAAATACTAAATGAATATAAAAGTTTCAATGTTAGAATATGTTGTATCTCTGGTGCTAAAGACCCCGATGAATTTATAACTAAACACGGAATTGAAAAATTTAAAGAATTAACGTTACTAAAACCATTCAATTATAAATTATCACGATTTCCATTTGATACTTCCGGAGCAGAAATTTCAAAAAAAATGGTTAAATACATATCGGCTGAACATAGTATTATTGATCAACATGATATGATAACTATTCTAGCACAAAAAACCGGAATACCATATACAATAATTGAAAAGGAAGTGGGAATATTATCCGGAGCAAAAGACTTTCAAAAACATAAAGAATTCATTGAAGAACAAGAAAAAGGAATTAGAGAATTAAGAAAATGTAAAAACATGATGGAATGGTGTCAAATACTTGAACTAAGACATAAAGAAGCTCAAAATAGAATTGATACATCCGAATATACTGATGCAGATTTAGAACAATATAAACAAAGATTAATAAAATTAAAAAATGAATTTTCAACTAATAAAGAACCTGGATTCTCATGTGGTAAATTTAGAAAAATACAATATCATTTAGATGGTATACCAAAAAGAGCATCATACATGGGTCTTGCAGGCTTATCAAATATTGGCAAAACGTCATTTTTAAGATCATTAAGTTGGGAAATGTTACATAATAATTCCGACATTTTAATTATATTTATGAGTATAGATGATCCATTACAAAAAATAATACCTGCCTACATGTCACTATATACTGGATTAGAAATATCAGAAATATCAAAAGCTAGAAAAAGAATATGGGATAATGAACAAAAAAAAGATTTATTTATAAAAGGATGGAAAAAATTTGAAGAACTAAGTGATAGACTCATAGTTAAAGATATATCTGATGGTATGACTACAATTGCATTAGAAAAATATATTAAATATTACATGAAGACATACCCTGATAAGAAATTATTTGTAATGGTAGATAATTTCCATAAATTAGCGGATTTTTCAGAAATGAATGATAAAAGTAAATTTACTGCAATAAGTAGCAGAATAAAAGAAATATCCATTAAATATGATATTCCAATTTTATGTGTTTTCGAACTTAGAAAATTAGCTGACTATAGTAGAACTCCGACACTTCAAGACGTAAAAGAAACCGTATCTATTGAATATGACTGTGATTTAATATGGCTAATGCACCAAGAAATGCACATTCAACCTAGTACAAATAGAGCGTGGTATATGAAAGATGAAAATGGTAATAGTGTAAAAATGCCAGTTGTGGATTTATTTTTTGCAAAAAATAAAGAAAGTGATTTCAAAGGTTGTATACCATTGAAATTTAAACCCAATGTATCTAGGTTTGATGAAACTACACCAGAAGAGGATGATATACTTGAAGGAGGTGGAAATAAAAAATCTAAATCTATTAAGGTTCCTATGGATAATATTGCCATTGAAGTTGAAAAAACAAAGGAAACAATGCAAAAAAATTTCGATTTTATGAATAATAGTAATGAAATAAAACCAAGGAAAGATACCAGTGCTTGGTGAGGAGAGTATATGCCAATATCAAGAAAACCGGGAGAAACCACAGCAAAATGTATGAAACGAGCGATGGATGAAAACACTAAAAAATATCCATATAAGCAAGCTCTAGCAATATCATTATCTCAATGTAGTTTATCTAAAAAAGATGAAACAGATTGGGATTTTTATTTCTCAATAATTTATAGAGACAAAATTAAAAAAGAAACAAAAGATGGTTATCAATATACATGTAAACATTGTGGATGTGTATTTGATATGACAAAAGTACCAGAAGCAGGTATGGGATATGTTAAATGTCCTAGATGTAAGAAAGTATGTATTCAGGAGGAAGAATAATGGAAATAAGAAAATTATTCAAAAAGATTAACCCATTTAACAACAAAAAAATCAACACAAAAAGCGAAAATATTCCCACAATTAAAAATTTAATTGAGGAAAAATCAGAGAAAAAATTAGAAACCGGAGCAGATATTGTTGATGGTCCACACACAGCCTCTGGAGTCTTAGATAAACCTTTAACACATGAAAATATAATTAATATAATAATTAAAGGTGAGGAGAAAAAAGGTAGAAAATTTGAGAATTCCGGAGAAGCAGTAAAGTTTGCTGAAAGAAAATTTGAAAAAATAGGAGAAAAAATGAGAAATATGGGAATTCCTGTTTGTTGTATTCAATGTGGTAAAGCCGGGTCTAATAAAGAAACAGGAGCATTTAGAAAAACAAAGGATGGTTATATTCACGAAAATTGCCGGATAAGGATAATGCAATGATAATTGATAAGATAGACCAACAAATAGTAAAAGAATACGCAGAAGAATCAAAACTTAGAGATGAAAGAAAATTCGGTATATACTGGCCATCCCAGGCCAGTGCAAAATTAAGTAATGGTGAAATAGTTGGTATGTGTTTAAGACAATCTTTTTATGAAATAAAACACGTTGCAATAACCAATATACCATCTGCAAAGTCTATTAGAAAAATGAGGTATGGACTTTTAATAGAAGCAGAGGAATTAAAATATGCAAAAAATGCAGGTATATTATTAGAATCACAAGTAGTATTTGAAAAATATATAGACAATATAATAATCCGGGGTAAAATAGATGGTATATATGGACCCGATCCTAAAGGCGTAGAAATAAAAACCGGATCCGGATATTATTTTAAAAATGAAATATGGGGAACAGATACAAAAAGTGGTAATCCTAGATATAATAATTTACTTCAGGTTATACTATATTTAGATGGATTTAAAGAACATAAAACATTTAAATTTAATGAAGCTTATCTGGTATATATAAACCGCGAAAGTGGTGATACCCAGGAGTTTAAAATAAGATTACAAGCCGGGTATCCCATGATTTGGGATGAAATAGATTATGGATTAAATATCAATAATATATATGCCAGATACAAAAAACTCCATTATTACATATCTCAAAACATATTGCCACCTTGTGATTACCATAATATGTACACTATTAATGAAATTATTGAATTATATTCAACTAAAAGGATATCTAAGACCAAATACAAAACATGGTATAACCAAGGTTTTGGTACAGATTACCAATGTGAATATTGCAAGTGGCTGGACTACTGCAGAAAGGATAATGTGCTTAAATAAGGCATAAATATGATAGAACCATATAAAGGTATCAAAACTAATGATAACAGCCTTATACCCCTACTGGAATGCGTCCTGGAGGCTAATTCTAATGTATTGGAGTGTACCTTAATGAATAAAGTTACTATTAATGGTGATTTGGGCATAGTAAAGGGGTATATATATCCAAAAGGTGACGTATCACACGTAATATACCCGGATATGGGCCATGATAACAATTTTAATAAATTTATCGATATTGATGACATACCTCATATATATGCTACGGAATCTGAAAAAAGTAATATAATAATTAAGATAAAAGATATGGTTTTTCACCAGGTATATATAACTAGGTTTAAATCTACTGATATATTTTCATTCATAGCAAAAATAACAATATCTGATATAGAAAAGTTAAAAAATCTAATAAAGGAGGAATTAGAAAATGGAAGCAAGAATCTTAGAATTACTGAAAGATGAAGTTGATAAGATACATGTCCAAATGATTATCCAGGAAGAAATGCTAAATGTTGTTAACAGCATCAAAATTACTGTTCAACAAGGTGATGAAAATAGTGTCCAGCAAGCTAAATCAATTGCACAACAAAAAGCTATGCTTCAATCATCTATTGATATTAACAAAATGACATTAGCAAATCTTAAAGAAAGAATAAAAATGGAGGAAAATAAATGAACAATGAATTAATACAGGAACTTAATAAGGAACTACTTGCAATAAAAGTAAGACATGTTTTTACTATTACTCTTCTTGAAACATATGAAGGTATGACATTCGAAGGAAAAGAAATTGACATAGCAGCAGAAAGAATACGTCAACTAAAATCCGATATAAGAATAAATAAAGAGTATATTAAAAAAATAGAAGATAAGATAAAAGAAATGTCTAAATAGTTATTTTATACTATATTACACAGTTTCTTCGTTTCCACTCAGAACTACTGTAATACTTATTTTCTTTCCTACTGGAACTGTATAACTCAAATCAGTATCTTCTATTCCGTCAACAACAATGTTTATTTTCTGATTTGCTACCAATGCAATTGACTTTCCTGCATAAACTTTTTGTTCTGTTTCGGCTACTATCGGCATTTCTACTCACCTCCAATTTT
>Ga0210049_1006121_pt1 | contig 10122 bp, 8 predicted proteins | sample CryGeyCG2014_300_2_FD_183964 | JGI IMG/M metagenome (GOLD analysis project Ga0210049, IMG submission 183964) | Groundwater microbial communities from aquifer - Crystal Geyser CG06_land_8/20/14_3.00 (SPAdes) (version 2) | ecosystem: Environmental > Aquatic > Deep subsurface > Groundwater | place...
TATCCAGCCGACCCAACGGGCCGAAACATTAAGTATTCGAGATTGGATTAATTTAACAAATACTTTTGTTGCATACTGAACTGTTGATTGTGGATTGTTTATATCGGGTTTTTCTTGTGGTATACTATCTCAATGATTAGAAAAATAAAAAACTCTTTATCTAAAACTTACTTGGAGTTAAAGAAACTGCTCTTTTTTACTCGTTCCGTAAATAAAAAATTTATATTTATCGGGGCGGTTTTCTTTTCCGCAATATTATATTTAGCCATACCACTCTATTCTGCAAAAGCAGGCATTTTTGAAAGTTTTGGAACTTCTGTAGGGAACATAATTTTTCATATTTTTTTCTGGTTGGTTCTTCAAGTAACTGCCCATTTACTGAATATTTCAATATTAGTGCTTAATTGGGTAATAAGCGACAGTTTTATCGATTGGTCTTACACTGGTTTAAATAACCCTATAATCAATATCGGCTGGACATTGACGCGCGACCTAACGAACATGATTTTCATTATTATTTTAGTGATGATCGGCTTAGGAACAGCCTTAAAATTTGAACAGTACAAACTCCAAAAATTACTTCCCAAATTGATAGCTATTGCATTCTTAATAAATTTTACTCCGGTAATTTGCGGCTTGATAGTGGATGCTTCTAATATTTTTATGGGATTTTTTTTATCGAAGGTCGAAGGGCTCAATGCCTTGGGTACAAAAATAGCGGCTGAACAGTCGCTTGTAACGCAGACCCTAGACAGGAATCAAATTATAGGCGGGATACTCCCTGCAATTATCCAAACTGGACTTTTTGCTTTTTTCGATGTAATAGCGTCTGTGGTTATTCTAATGTTTGCTGCTCTTTTTGTTTTCAGAAGAGTGGTAATTTGGGTGCTGGTTATTCTTTCTCCGATTGCTTTCGCTTCGTCTATCCTTCCGCAAACAAATAAATATTACAAGCAATGGTGGAATCAGTTTACCCAATGGTGCATAATTGGAATTACAGCCGGTTTTTTTCTATACCTCGGGAATTACATAATGACAGTAATGCCGACACTAGCCAGCCCGGTTAGTGTTTTAGAAAAATCCATAACCAATACCCTCGAACTAATCTTGCCCTATTTAGTAGCGGTAATATTCCTGTGGTATGGACTCTTCTCTGGCATGTCTACCTCTGCAGTGGGAGCATCAGCGATTATAGGCTTTGCACAAAAAGGAGCGAGAGCACCTGGAGCGTGGGCAAAAAGTAGGGCAGGAAAAGCGGCAACCAGAGGGATAGTAGGGCCGGCTGCTGGTAAAACAGCTGGACTAATAGGGGCTGCGGCAAGGGGAGCCGAAAGGCTAGACAAAAGTTTAGGTAAATATAAAGTGCCGTTACTCGCGACAAAACCATTAAAATGGACAACGCGAGGCCTTGAAACGGCGGCTGTTCCTTCTCTTATTGAATACGCGGCACAACAACGGAGAATTTCTAAACCTAAAGGTTGGGACCAAATGAGCATCCCTGAAAAAGAAAGGTATATTCAAGGTTTAGGTTCGAGGTCGGATCAATTAGTTTTAGCAAGCGATATGAAAGGAGAGGGAACTTTTCAAAAGTCCAGCTCCGATTTCAGAGAAAGTATACTTAAAGCGGCTGACAAATTTAAGACAGATCCCCGCTACAAAAAAGAGGTTGGAGATATTCTTGACGCTCTTCCTGATAAAGTAACGAAGAAAATGAAAATAGATTTTGATTTATCTACATTTTCACCAACTGAAATTAATCCAGCAACCGGACGTAAAGTGATAGACGAAGAGAGGGACAAAATTCAGGACAAGATAAATGCCATTATGACAGAGTTTAATCTCTCCGATGAGAACGAGGCAGCACAAATCTTACATGCAAGAGGGCTTAAACCAAAAGATATATCTGAAGTAGCCAAGAGTTCGCTAAAATCTGATATCTTCCGGTTAGCAACGCGGAAAATGAGCTCGGCCCATTTACAAGCCCTTCGAAATAACTTTGATGAAGAGACGGTTCATGCTGTATTGGGGGAAGAAATAGGCGTCGGAAAAGGATTAAATGCGCTTAGCGACGCGGAGGTAGCTGCAATGAATACAGCCACAGGCAACCAAAAGTTATTTAGGTGGGCTCATACAACCCCGGCTGGCAGAGAAATGTTAAATTGGTCTGAACGACCTATACCAGGAGGAGCAACGCCTCCAGGCGGAGCACCTCCGGGCGGAGCGCCACCCGCACCAACACCAACTCTTGTCCCCCCCCGCCCTCCTGGAAGAACAGGTGCCTCTAGGTATCCACAACAAAGAATACAACGATTAGGCAGACAAGGGCAAAGAGGAGGATCGGGAAGACCCCCGGGAAGACCATAAATTTTATTACAAAATAATAAAAGAGGGACGGTATATCGTCCCTCTTTGGGTTTTTATTATCTCATTAGTCTTCTTCTCCTTCTTCCTCGTACTCTTGCCTCTCGGTTTTACCACCGGCTCCCTTACTCTTTCCTACTTTTTTCTTTCCGCCTCCGCTACCTACGTTTACCCCACCACCTTTTGGTAATCTTATAAAGGCTCCAATAGCGTCTAAAATAGGATTTCCAGGAGAGCCTCCTCCTCCAGTTCTAATATCCAAAAAACTATTCCCTTCAATAGCCAACTGCCTGACATATAAATCGTTAGCGTTTGCGGAAAGCTCTTTTCTTAGTTTAGGGCTCCTCCTAAGTTTCTCTCTGAATTCCCCCGCAGTTAAGCCGTAAGTTGCTGCCATAGAGTTAAAAGCAACATTTACTGTTTTTGCCAACCTTCCTTGGGCTAATAATTCCTGTTCTCTTCTTGAAACCAATGCGTCTTGAATTCTTTTTTCTGGAGTTACATCTCTAAGTTCAATCCCATTTTCGTCAATCTGCACGCCCCATTCATTTTTAAAAACTCTTTGTATAAGATCGCTATTGCCCCACTCTGCCCAAAGCCTTTCCGAATTCCCTCTTAACCCAATCAACTCATCAAAGGTTACGTTAGCAATGAAACCCCTAAACAAAGCTTCTAGTCTGGACGTCAAGGTTTCTATCCAATTTAATGGAGCACGATAAAGAACCTTGTAAGGGTTTATAACCCGCATCGTTACTAAAAACTCGGCATCAACTTTTATTCTCTCTTCGCCATACATTGTTTCTGCTTCACTTACGCTAACCGGATAAACATCTGGGCTAAGTAAGATGTGGTCAAGCCACTCGTCGTAGAACTTAATTTCTTGCTTTTTACCCTCGGTAAGTTTTAATCCTTTCCACCTTAACTTATAAACACGGATATCAAGAAGCGGCCAAAGCCCGTAATACCTTAAACCTCCAAATGGATGCCAAGGTTCCCTCAAAATTCTACCAGTCCTAGGATCTATTGTCCCTTCTCTAACAACGTTCCATTCAGAATCAAGAGTCCATCCTCTCCACTGAATTAACCCTTTCTCGAAAGCATCGCCTCTCACGACTATTTTACTGGTAGTTTCTTTCATAAAAGTAAAAAATCTATTCATTGGGGCTAGGTAATTCCAGGCAAGAATAGCAAAAAAGATGATCGAAAGCAAGAAAAGAATCGATAATAGACTAAGGTGCCCGGTAATTGCAGCCGCGATAACGGCTACGTTATTTAAAATAAAAACCACAAGCCAAAAGCGAGAAGGATAAGAGTACCCGTCTGTTTTACTTTCTGCAACAGCCATTTTACATCTCCTTTTCAGTTGTTAAGTTGCTCGCCAAAGAAAATTTCTTTCCTTTGACTTCTTAATTATATCAGCTAAATTTTATTTTGTCAAATTTCCATCCTCTATACTCTTTCTAAAAAGAGACCTATTTTTCTTAGTTGTTAATTGTGGTAAAATTTAAAAAGAGGTAAAATAATTGAATAAAATAAATATGCCACAATATACACGAGAACAAAAATGGAAGCTCTATGAAAAACTTCCCCAGGAATTAAAAGATTCTTATGGTGCTGAAGAAACAGGTGAAGCCATTTATAATGCTTGTGTTGAAAATGGCGTTGAAGAAAAACTCCCTCAAATAGTAGATTTTACTGGGCAAGTTTTGCTAGGACTTCTGCCGCCAGAGGAATTCCAAGACACTTTAGAAAAGAATCTTGGCTTAGATAGAGAAACGGCGAAAAAAATTACTCATGGAATTAACCGTTTTATCTTCTTCCCAGTAAAAGAAGTCTTGAATCAGCTTTATGGAACAGAGGCTGTGTCGATGGAAAAAACCGAACCAATAAGCCCCGCGGAAATCGAAGAAGAGCCGGCTGTTGAAGAAAAACCTACAAAGAGAAAAGGGCCGGATACGTATAGGGAACCCTTAGAATAAATTGTTAAATTGTCATATTGTTAAACTGTTACATTGTCATTAATGGAAAAGAGATTTTTAAGATTAAATGATATTAGTGCTTATAAGATATCTTTTGAGCTGTCTAATTATATTTTGGGAGTAGTTTCCAAATGGGACATTTCTGCAAGACGAACGGTAGGCGATCAGTTTATTAGAGCTGTTGACTCAATTTCTTCTAATATAGCTGAGGGATTCGGAAGGTATCATAAAAAAGACAAAATCCATTTTTACCACATAAGCTACGGTTCTATTAACGAATGCCTGGATTGGAATGAAAAAGCGAAGATTAGAAAACTTTTAAAAGATGACGAATATGAGCATATCTTTAGAGAACTAAAAACGCTTCCCAGAGAAATCAATTCCTTAATTCAGTTTACTAATCAAAAACTATCAATTTAACCATTTAGCAGTTTAACAATGTAGCAATTTAATTCATGCAATACCAAGTTCCACAATTCATATATCGCGACCCTAAAATTGTTGGGCCTTTAACTTTTAAACAATTTATGTATATTGCCGGCGCTGGCCTTGTTTGTTTTTTGCTTTATTTTATTTTAGCCAAAAGAAGTTTTCTGCTTTTTTTGTTTCTCTGCTTAGTTGTGGTTTTTAGTTCTCTTTTTCTTGCTTTCGGCCAAGTAGGAGGACGGTCTATCCCAACAGCCTCTGCAAACTTTTTTGCCTACACCTTTTCAAATAAACTCTATCTTTGGAAAAAGAAAGAAACCCCATTGACAATTGTAATGCGGAAAGCGCCGCCAGAGGAAAAAAAAGAACAAAAGTCTGAATTTTCTCCGTCGCTCAAGATTGCAGAAAAAAGCAGACTAAAAAGCTTGTCATCGGAAATCGAAACCCGCACAAACTAACCGTTACCACTAATACAATCACTAATTTTGATACGAATTATCACGAATAGAAAATTAGATGGAAAAATTAGTACATAAAGATTTAAGTTATAAAATCATCGGCTTAATCTTTAAAGTTTTCAATAAGTTAGGGTATGGTTATCAAGAAAAATATTATCAAAGAGCTTTGGCGCTTGAGCTTGATAGAGAAAAAATAGATTACATCCAAGAAAAAGAAATTAAACTGGATTATCAGAACAAAACCATTGGAAAGTATTTTCTTGACTTTGTAATAGAAAATAAGATTGTCGTGGAGCTCAAGGTGGCTAATATTTTTTATTCCCAAGACATAAAACAGATTTTAAGTTATCTAAAGGCGAGTGGATTGGCATTGGGTATTTTAATAATCATTACTAAAAGCGACATTAAATATAAACGTATTATTAATATTCGAGATTATTAGCGATTCTAATTCGTGATTTTATTGGTGGTATGCCGAAGCAATCTACGCAAAGATTTTTAGAAATCGACCAAATTAGAGAAGGCGTCATTGTTTTGAGAAACAAAGCTCTAAGAGGACTTTTAATGGTTTCCTCTGTTAATTTTGCATTGAAATCAGACGAAGAGCAAAGCGCTATTGTTTATCAATTCCAAAATTTTCTAAATTCCTTGGATTTTTCCTGCCAAATTGTTATTCAGTCGAGAAGGCTTAATATCACAGGTTATCTTGAAAAATTAAAAGAACTTGAAACCAACCAAGAAAACGAATTACTTCGCATGCAAACAGGTGAATATTACAACTTTATAAAAAGCCTAGTTGAAGCAGGAACAATAATGATAAAAACTTTTTATGTGGTAATTCCTTTTACCATGGGAGAGGCTGAGGGATTTACAGGGCCTAGTCGCTCCCTAATTAAGAAACCCGAAATTTCAACTTTAAGCGAGGAAATGTTTCAAAGATGCAAATCCCAAATCTGGCAAAGAATGGAGTTTGTAGCTTTAGGGCTAAGAAGGTGCGGATTGCGAGCTATTCCTCTCACCACCCCAGAGTTAATCGAGCTTTTCTGGAGCATTCATCACCCGCAAGAGGCAGAAGTTGGATATTATCCGGAAATACCGCCAGAAATAATAACCTAAACATGGACTTACCTTTTTTCAAAAAAAGAACCCGGGACATCAGGACTAATATTTTTGAAAGCGGAATAATCACCGCTCTTGATATAATTGCGCCTTCCTCCATTGAAATTACGCAGGATTATCTGAAACTAGGGGATAGGTGGGCAAGATCTTACTTTATTTTTTCCTTCCCAAGATATCTAAACACGGGTTGGTTTTCGCCTATTATTAATTTGGATGTCCCGATGGATATTTCTTTTTTCATTCATCCGGCTGAAACTGAACATGTTCTAAAACAACTTCGTAGAAAAGTAACAGAAGTCCAGTCAGAAATTATAGAAAGAGAAGAAAAAGGATTAATAAGAGACCCTGTTTTGGAAACCGCTTACCAGGATTTGGAGGTTCTGCGAGACAGACTCCAGACCGCCCAAGAAAGAATGTTTCGATTCGGAATTTATCTTACTGTCTACGCTGAATCCTACAAAGAGTTGAGGGAAATAGAAATGACGCTTCGCTCTATCTTAGAATCACGTCTTATCTATATCAAGCCTTCTCTTTTCCAGCAGAAAGAAGGATTTTTGGCCACTTCTCCTTATGGAATTGATACGATTTTAGTCCATACAACAATGAATACAGATCCTTTATCAAGCGCTTTTCCTTTTATTTCCTTTGACCTTTCTTCAAATGAGGGAATCTTATACGGAATTAACAAACATAATAATTCTCTGATTCTGTTTGATAGATTCTCTTTGGAAAACGCGAATGAAGTCTTTTTCGGGAAGGCGGGTTCCGGTAAATCTGTTGCAGCTGATACACCCGTTTTAATTCGAGAAAAAGAACAAACTAAGTTAACGAAAATTGGGTCTCTAATAGAAGGACTGATAAAAGAAAAAGGCGCTGTACAAATCGATGACGAAATGGAAGGTGTTATTGAGCCAAAAATGGAAGTTTATACTTTTAACAAAGAATTAAAAGGCGAATGGGCAAAAGTAAAAATAGCTGCAAGAAAAAAAGCGCCGGCAGATCTTTATGGAATCAGAACGGCCAGTGGCAGAAGGATTACGATAACCGGCGACCATAATATAGTTTCCCTAAAAAATGGAAAAGTTAATGTTGTTAAAGGTTCTGAGTTGAAAGGAGGAGAATTTATCCCCTTGCCCAGGTTCGTTGCCGAAACGGCTCCGTTTTCAAAGTCCTTTAACCTTTTAGAGCTTTTTAAGTTTTCTGAAGGAGTATATGTTGCCGATGCGGCGGATTTAATTAGAAATAATTATAAAATTTTAAAACAGGTTTCTTTGGATAAAAAATTTGATTTATATCTTTACAAATATCGCGATGGTAGGGTGATACCATTAAAGTATTTCTTGAAAATTCTAAAATATCTCGGTATCAAACCTCAATCTCAAGAACTGAAACAAATCAAAATAGTTTCGAGGAATGGGAAGAAAAAATGCTCACCCGATATTGATTTTAAAATAACTCCTGAATTTTTAAGATTGGCTGGCTACATTTGTTCTGAAGGAACAGTTAGAAACGACCTCATAATTATTACCAATGAAGGTCCTGAAATTCTTTCTGATATAGATTATTGCCTCAGAAAATTAGGGTTCCCATTTTTTTATGCTAATAGAGGAATTGTTATTGACTCGCGTTTATTTATCGAATTAATTAAAGCCTTAGACGGAAAAGGATATTCAAACCAAAAGAAAATTTTACCTTTTATTTTCGATTTACCAAAAGATAAAACTAAACACTATCTTGCGGCTTATTTTGAAGGAGACGGAGGAGTTGAAAGCAACTCGGTAGTTGCTGTATCCAAGTCAAAAAAATTAATCTCAGAAATTTCATATCTCCTATTAAGCTTCGGAATTATTGGAAGAATTTCAAAAACCAGAAAAAAAGCCACAAATGCGAATTGGAAAAGGAAAAAAGTTTATTGGAAAATTTCTATCTCTGGGCAAGATAATCTTCAAAAATTTGCCAATGATATTAGCTTTATCTCGAATCTCAAGAAAGAACGATTGAAAAAAATAACTAATAAAATCTGGAATACTAATGTAGATGTGATACCGGGGTTGGCAAGCGTTTTCGAAGAAATCTACCAATTATTTGGAGTTCAACTCCACGACATTCCTGAAATTTCCGAATGGAAAAGGAATAAAAGAAATCCTTCTCCTCGTCATTTAAAGGAAGTAATAAATAAAATTGAGGAAAGAATTAAAAAGTTTAAAGATTTATCTTCTTCCTTTGAAATTTTGGCGAAATTGCCATCTTTGGCAACAGTTATTAACTTTGGAACAAACGACAAAAACTTTAACAGAGATTTGTGGAAAGTTCTAGGTCAAAGCTGGCGACTGATGAAAAAAGAGGAAGTTAAATCTGACTCAAATAATGTTTTGACAGCTATTCAAGTAACTACTGAAAATTCTTATTCTTTAAACGAAATCAAATCGACGATACATAAGGGTTTTAAAGAAATGGATTTGTCAATAAAACACTTCAACCCCTGTTTACAAAGCGCCCTGATTCAAAGAGCGGAAAGTGATACCGCATATGAAACAATCCATAAGACTGCCGCTTACATCTCGGCTAGCTACAAAGGTCTTTTATCTAAAATCCCGCTTGTTGAAGAAAAATTAGCCCAATTAAAAATTTTAGCTGATTCTAATCTCTTCTGGGACCCAATTGTGGAAATCAGAAAAATTAAGAACAAAAAAGAAAAATACGTTTATGATCTGACTGTTGATAATGAAGTATTTCTGGCAGGCGAAGGAGGAATGTTTATCCATAATTCCTATTGTCAGAAGTTGGAAATTTTAAGATCTTTAATGACTGGCATTGATGTTATTGTTATTGATCCTGAAAACGAATATCAGGTTCTAGCCGATGCGGTTGGCGGCTCCTACTTTAAGATTTCTTTAACATCACCTCATCATGTTAATCCGTTTGACTTGCCCATTCCAAGAGAAGATGAAAGGCCCGAGGATGTTCTAAGGTCTAATATTATCAATTTAGTAGGGCTTTTGAGAATTATGATGGGTGGGCTCACTCCCGAAGAAGATGCGATTATTGACAGAGCTTTAACTGAAACTTATGCGGCCAAAGATATCACTCCAGAGTCTGATTTTTCAAGAATCACGCCGCCGTTAATGTCGGATTTTGAACAGGTACTAGAAACTATGGAAGGTGGTGAAAGTCTGGTGAGAAGAATTAGAAAGTTCACAATGGGAACTTTTTCTGGGTTTTTCAACCAGCCTTCTAATATTACAATGGATAATAAATTTGTCGTTTTTGGCATCAGGGATATGGAAGAAGAATTAAAGCCAATGGCAATGTTTATTATTTTAAGATATATCTGGAACACTGTCCGTTCTCAACTTAAGAAAAGAATTCTGGTGGTTGATGAAGCCTGGTGGTTAATGCAGTCTGACGATGGAGCTTCGTTTTTATACGGCATTGCCAAAAGAGGTAGAAAATACTGGTTGGGAGTAACAACTATTACTCAAGACGTAATAGATTTTATGAAATCAACCTATGGCCAGCCAATAATCAACAACTCTTCTATTCAACTTTTAATGAAACAAAGTCCAGCGGCAATTGATTTAGTTCAAAAAACGTTCAATCTAACTGAAGAAGAAAAGTATTTGTTACTTGAAGCAGCAGTGGGCGAGGGCTTATTTTTTGCCGGCCAAAAACACGTGGCAATAAGAGTTGTCGCATCTTACGCTGAAGATCAAATTGTAACCACCGCGCCAGAAGAAATTTTAAAAATAAAAAGAGCTAAAGAAGAATTAGCTGAATAA
>Ga0210049_1006122_pt1 | contig 10121 bp, 10 predicted proteins | sample CryGeyCG2014_300_2_FD_183964 | JGI IMG/M metagenome (GOLD analysis project Ga0210049, IMG submission 183964) | Groundwater microbial communities from aquifer - Crystal Geyser CG06_land_8/20/14_3.00 (SPAdes) (version 2) | ecosystem: Environmental > Aquatic > Deep subsurface > Groundwater | place...
AATAAATATAGCACGATTTTACTCATGAGTAAAGTAGAATATGCACGATTTTGGTAAGCTTTTGCCGTTGCACTCATAAAACCTTTTCAGGAGACCCTTCTATCATACCCTTTCCAGTATTTCTCCCTCAGCTCTTTCTTTAAAACCTTTCCAACGGGGTTTCTGGGCAGAGCACCAACAAACTCAACTGATTTTGGTTTCTTATAGCTTGCCATGTTTTTCTTACAAAAATCTATAATTTCCTGCTCTGAAACCTTCTCCCCCTCTTTAAGAACCACAATCGCCTTGACTGATTCACCCCACTGTTCGTCAGGAACCCCGATTACCGCTGCCTCCAGGATAGCTGGGTGAGTGTAGAGGACATCTTCAACTTCCCTGGGATATATGTTCTCTCCGCCATTTATTATCAAATAGAAAGTTGGTTATGAAGGACCGAAGGCTCTTGGCTATTGGCTATTGTCTTTGCCCCCTTATTTTGCAAAAGGCAGGGTTTTAATCCTGTAACATCTTCTTGTGATAATTGTTATTGATGATCTCTTAAAAAGTCGGATTTGCTGAATCTGTCATTTTGGATGTTGGGGACACCCTTTTGTATATTTTAAGATTCAAGTATTTTCCTCGCTATTATCATCTTTTGTATCTCACTTGTCCCCTCTATAATCTGGGTACATTTGGCATCCCGCATAAACCGCTCTACTGAATGGTCTCTCATATAACCATAGCCACCCAAAACCTGAACAGCATCGGTTGTCACCTTCATAGCCGCCTCTGAAGCAAAGTACTTTGCCATAGAGGAATAAATCGTTACATCCTCATTACCTTTATCTATTAACTGGGCTGCTCTATATACCAGGCCCCTTGCCGCCTCTATTGATGTCACCATATCCGCAAGCTTGAACTGGATACCCTGAAACTCGGATATAGTCTGCCCAAACGCAAATCTGGTCTTTGAGTACTCAAGGGCATACTGATATGCCCCTTCAGCTATCCCCAGAGCCTGGGCTGCAATTAGTGGTCTAATCTTATCGAAAGCCTTCATGACAACCTTAAATCCTTCCCCTTCACTACCAACCCGGTTTTCAACAGGAACCAATGCATTATCAAAAATGATCTCAGATGCCGATATGCCCCGCATCCCCATCTTCTTCTCATTTTTTCCTACACTTACCCCATGAAAATCCTTCCCAACAATAAATGCCGATATCCCTTTGGAGCCCTGCCCGGGCCCTGTTACCGCAAAGGCAAAATGGTAATCAACTACGGCCCCCTGAGTTATAAAACATTTTGTCCCGTTAATTATATAGTGGTCCCCATTCAATACAGCCTTACTACGAATGCCAGCCGAATCCGATCCTGCATGCGGTTCCGTAAGGCACAAAGACATTAGCTTATCATCAGCCATTTTAGTGAGATATTTCCCTTTTTGAAATTCATTAGCATGAAGCATCAAAAGTGTAGTCGCATAAGAGACATAAACTATCTGTGATACCGCAGGAGAGACCTTATTTATTTCTTCCACAACAAGACAAGCAGTCGTGATATCCCCTCCAAGTCCCCCATATTGCTCAGGAACAAGAAGTTTTAACACCCCTTGCTCTCTTAAAATATCTTCTAAATCCTTCGGATACTCTTCCGTTTCATCAATCTCTGCTGCTCTTGGTGCTATTTTCTCAATAGAAATCTTTCTAACAGCTTCTTTCATTGCCTGTTGTTCTTGATTAAATTCCATCATCTATTGTTCTCCCCTTCATATCTACTCAGAGATTATTCATCGTTTAGCCTCTTTTCAAATTCCCATTCTCAATCAGGCGGATTATCTAATGGAATGTCCCTTTAATACCTTTACTATGAATTACTATAAATATTCCCTCCCCCTTGATGGGGGAGGGGCAGGGTGGGGGTGAAGAATCGCTATGTTGCCCCCTCCCCTTAATCCCCTCCCACCAAGGGAGGGGAGACATTTTTGGTAAAGTTATTTATGAGTCAAAGCACTAACTAATAACCAATGCCTTTACGCATATCCTTTTTTACTTATTTCTAGTCAAGATAGTCACCACCGAATTCGATATACCCCTTCCGCCCACATTATGCTGCAACCCATAGCCGTTCTTTATTTTTACTTGCCGCTTCTCATTGACGCTGGGGTCGCCGCCGCCATTGGAATCCCTAACGTCTTCTCTCAACTGCCAAAACAACTCTGCTATCTGGGCAATACCGGTAGCACCCAATGGATGCCCTTTCGACATGAGACCACCACTGGGATTGACCGCGACCTCACCATCGAGGTCAGATTTGCCTTGTTCAATGAACTTTCCTCCTTCGCCCTTCTTGCAGAACCCCAGATCCTCATAGTTGATTATCTCTGTAATAGAAAAGCAGTCATGAACCTCTGCCACATCTATATCCTTCGGCTCTATCCCAGCCATAGAATATGCCTGTTTAGCTGCCCTGACAGATGCTACAAACTCTGTAAAATTTTCCTTCTCATGGACGTAAAATACATCGGTTCCCATACCAAAGCCTGCAACGTATATAGGTTTGTCAGTGTATTTTCCAGCCAAATCAGCCCTGCATATTATCGCTGCAGCCGCACCATCTGTCTGAGGACAACAGTCCAAAAGGTTCAATGGACTGCAGACCATGGGTGATTTGAACACATCTTCTACGGTTATCTCATACCTGTAGTGAGAATACGGATCGTATACACCATTTCTATGGTTCTTTACTGCAACCATGGCCATCTGTTCCTTGGTGGTACCGAACTCATGCATATGTCGCATTGCCTGGGGAGCAAACATGGTCATGGCAGTCTCCCCACGCTGAAGCACAGGATGCCCCTGCGAAGCCAGAGATAACATCTCTGCCGTTGATTTGTCCCGCATCTTCTCTGCCCCAAGTACTAGTGCTACGTCATAGACGCCGGAAGCAACCCCTAGACAGGCATTCCTGAATCCATCACTCCCCGTAGGACAACCGTTTTCTATATGGGTGCAGGGAATACCAGCAAGCCCGATATTTCCTACGAGAGAAACCCCAGCAATGGTCTGGGTACCATGGGCACCCGGCCTACAATCGGCAATCCATGCCGCTTGAATGTCCTTAGGATTAAAACCTTTGTCTACATGGTTGATGGCATTGAGGTAAGCTTCCTCAACCATAACCTCCCAATCTTTGTCAAATAATTCACCAAACTTTATTATTCCTACTCCGACTATTGCTACCTTATTCCATCCCATCTCTAGTACCTCCAGCATACCATTTATTTAATCCTTATCTGCCTGAATACGTTCCCGTACAGGTCCACATTACCCTCGGAAGTTAATTTCCTTAGAACCAATTCTACCGGCATATCAATCTTTACCTCCTCAGGGCTCATCTCTGTACCCAATGCCCTGTGTCTCACTCCGTCATCCAGGTCAGCAATTATAATAGGTAAAGGGGACTCAAAACCTGGCGGCATGTAATAGTTTACACAGAAGGTATGTATCTTCCCTCTCCTGCTGAATATCACCTCTTTAAACTCTGTATTGCCACACCTTATACAGATCTTCCTCTGAGAAGGTGGAAAGTTTACATATCCACAGTTCAAACACTTGGCACCGATCAGCCTATAAAGCTCGGCACTAGCCCTCCACATAAAAGGAGATAAGGGAGAAACCCCCAAGCTTGCAGGTTCTTCGTCTTTTTTTAAGACACCTTTGCCCCTCAGATACCGAGGATAATCTATATATGAATTGTTAGCCAGATACGATTGATACGATTTGCACCTGTCTCTTGCCTTCTCTATGGGTTCTTTTACGGTTAAGTACAGGGCATCACTTGCCCCCGATCCGTAAGATACAGCAAGGACTCTATTTCCTGAAACTGCCCTGTCAAAGACTGATGACAGACCTATGAATAAACAGGCTGCTCCTGTATCACCTATGTCATTAAAAATAGAGCCCAGTTCGGTTTGTTCAGACGTTACCTTAAGCTTTCTCGCTATCTCCATGGGAAGTCTCGCATCAGGTTGCTGAAATACAATATGCTGAAATTGGTCGATGGCTAATCCTGTTTTTGACAAAAGCCCTACTACAGAACTGAATACGTATTCCGAATATCCATACTGTCGGGTAAACCTTGGTTCATAGTCCTTTACATAGGTGTCTGCCAGACTCCTCCAATTATCTCTAAAATTACCCGAATAGGTATAAACTTCTTCAAGATCGGCTATAGTATCTTTATCTCCAACTATAAAAGCCCCTGCCCCACCACCGAAAAACATCTCCATGTTGCTCCCCGGTGAAGCCGGACGATAATCCGAAGCGATTACTAAACCATATTTAATCCTACCTGCCTTTACCGCATCTACACCTGCCTTCAACGCAGCAATACCCGCCCTAGTGGAGGTGGTAAAGTCCATTACTTCAATGTCCTGTCTTGCCCCCAATGTCTGGGCGATAATACCTATGGACGAATGCTCTATATTGGGAGGAGAATCGGTGCCTAAATATATGGCATCTATCTCTTTGACATCAGCCAGTCCCGAATGTTCCATCGCATTGACCGAAGCCTCTATTGCCATTGTTATAATGTCCTCATTTTCATTAAGAACGGCATTTTCGCCCTTACCACGCCCTCCCCATACCTTTGCTATTTCTTCTCTTTTAATGCGAGATTTGGGGATATAAACTCCATAACCAACTATTCCTACTGCCATATGTGCCTCCTCTCTATTATCATTCATTCGACTTTACTTCTATCCATTGTAACTATTCAGGCAGGCGCAAAGGCACAGAGTACCAAAGGCACAAAGAAGGAAAAAACAACGAAACGACCCTGATCTGCTTTGTGCCTATGTACCTTTGCCACTTTGTGCCTGAGTAGTTACCAGCCAATTTACCTGAGTCAAGAGATACCGTCAATAATTTTTTGTAATTGTAACTGCTCAGCCACCGATCTACGCTGATCATCACTGATATTTTTTCTTTTATTATCATATACAAATCGTAACTACTCAGGTTCAACGTTCCAAGGTTCACGGTTCAAGGTTAGAGCAACCAACCGTGAACTGTGAACCTGACAACCTGAACAGTTACTTTGTATTTAAATCTATCTGCGTTTACCCTGTTGAATAGGGTTCCTTACGGGAAATTCAACAGGGTGAATCTGTGTGAATCTGTGGCTGAATAGTTACGTTTTTCTTTCGTTTCTCAACCTCCCTTGACACATAGTCAACCATGTGTGCCAAAGGAGCCCCGGGCAAAAACACCTCAGCAATACCTAATTCCTTCATCTCTGGAATTTCATCATCATAAATAATTCCGCCCACCAAGACCAAAACATGTTCCAAATTTTCTTCTTTTATCCGAGTCATTAATCTTTTCATGACTTGAATATGGCCACCACATAAAAAGCTCAGTCCCAAAACGTCAGCATCCTCTTGACTCAATGCCTTTATCACTTCTTCGACTCTCCTGCCCGCACCTAAATAAACTACCTCCATCCCGGCATCACGCAATGCCCTTGTTACTGCCTCAATCCCTCGATAATGACCATCAGTACCGATCTTACCTGTTATCACCTTTATCTTTCTGTTGCTCATGCTCATCGGCCCCCTTATCGTAACTAGTCAGGCACAAAGTGGCAAAGGTACATAGGCACAAAGCAGATCAGGGTCGCTTCGTTGTTTTTTCCTTCTTTGTGCCTTTGATACTCTGTGCCTTTGCGCCTGCCTGAATAGTTACCCCTTATCAACCTCTAAAAAGGATATTCTCTCTCCCCAGCCCAATCGTATTCCAATCCATCAACCATTCTCAACACCCCCCTTATCTCAGCAAAAGTGGCGTCGGCTCCCAGAGCTTCAAACACAGGAGGAACTAAACTATCATCGGTCTTCTCTGCGGTATGGCGTAAATTCTCCAACGCCATCTTCACTTTTTCTTTGCCCCTCTTTTTGTCTCTCCATTCTACATATTCAGCGAGATACGGCTCGACTTCTTTGGATACATCAGGCGCATACCTTTTTGGCTTGAAATCTTCTTCAGGTGGAATGGTGAAGCGGTTAACACCGATAACTGGCTTCTCCCCGCTTTCTATTTTCCCCTGTATTGCTATCTGACTTTTTTCCAGTTCATTCTTAACCCAACCAGTCCTCATTGCCTCTAACCAGCCACCTAGCTTTTCAATCTTGTCAACCTCCGCTTCGATCCTTTGCGCCATTTCATTAGTCAGAGATTCTACATAATAAGAACCTGCCATTGGATCAACCACCCTGGGCACACCCGACTCATACCTTATGATCTGCTGTGTTCTCACAGCAAGAGTTGCTGCATCCTCTGACGGGGTTGCCCATGCCTCATCGTATGATGGGACCTGGATGCCCAGGGCGCCACCAAGAACACCAGCCAGGCAACTCAAACTCCCCCTCATAAGATTGACCAGGGGTTGCTGACGTGTAAAGCTTGACCCCGCAACATTGGCATGAAATCTAAGGCACAACGCATTTGGGTCGGCAATTCCAAAGTCTCTCTTTAATGTCTCAGCCCAAACCCTCCTCGCTGCTCTGAACTTTGCTACTTCCTCAAAGAAATCCTGATTTACGTTCAAGACTGGCATAAACCTCTGAGCTGCAACATTTATATCAACCCCCCTTTTCACCATCTCGCGGAGCGTTTCATTACGAATGGCAATCGTATATGCAATCTCCTGAATGGCATCACAAAATGCCTCACGTAAATCATAGCCGCTGCTATACCACCCGTTCCATTTGAATAGATTTCGGCAAATATATTCCAGGAAATCATTTGACCATCGGAATATCGTCGAGGTGCGGCCGTTAACAAATGTTATATATTCCTGATCCGGGATACAGGTGTTGAATAAATAGAACTGTGGAATAAGGGCTAAGCCCCTCAGTTTGCCTATGTCAAAGCCATGCTTCATGGCAGCCAAAATATAGGCTTGCGAAAGTTCCGGCGTAGAAGGAGCTGAAGAAAAGCTGAGTACATCCAGGGGCAGACCATCAACCATTTCCTCTACGTCTTTCAAGGAGTGGAGACAAGTGCCACATACCCCAAGATGACCATCAGCAGATGGTTGGTCCGGCTCGAGCCCATAGAATGTAGGGCTGTCTAACTCACACTCTATGGCTGTCATACCCTGCTCTATCAGATATCTTAATCTCTCGTTATACGCCTTCGGTGTGGATAAGCCGGTAATGTTCCTGATATTCCATAATTTACCCCGATACATCAAAGGATGATGACCACGGGCAAATGGATACTGTCCCGGAGAACCGATATCCCTGCCGTAATCAATATGGGCAATATCCTCTGGAGTATATACCTCCTTCACCGGAATGCCAGAGGAAGTAGTATTCTCGGTCACTTTTTCACGATACATCTCGGTAATCTCTTTAGTGCTAACCATTGGACCTCCTTTGTTAAATAACTTTACCAATAAGATATTCTTTTACTTTGCAACCTTTACCCACCCACTTATAGGGACCATTCTACCCTTTTCTACATCGGCCTTGAAAAGCCTACAATACTCTCCTGCCTTGTGGTTAGTAGGAGTGTAAGTGATAGGGGCTGATAGACCATTGGTGTCAAATTCTTTTAAGCTTTCCATGGCTTCTATCATGTTCTCAGGAGTCAAGTCTTTGCCTGCTCGCTTCATGGCTTCAGCAAAGATCATAGACATAACCCACCCCTGAATATAGTACCTGTTCCGCATTTTGGGGTCACCTGGTTCATATTTCAAGGTTACGTTCCTCAATTCTGCCATTGCTGGCGTATCATCATACCAGGAGTTGAAGGTATGCGACCCAATGTAATCTTTCGCAGCACTACCCGCTGCCCTAACGATATCCTCATCACAGGAATAGTAATCTCCCAACATCCTGGCACCCATATTATACCTCTTCGTCTCCCTGATGAAGGCAATGGAGGTTGTTATATCCAGATGAACGATAACATAATCGGCCTTTGCCCTCTTGATATTCAGTATCGTTGTGCTGGCATCTACGGCCCCCACTGGCATTATCTCTACATCTACCAGATTAAGGCCATGGTGTTTCAGTCTTTCCTTGGCAGCAGCCAGGCCTACCTTGCCGTATTCAATCTCCAGGGTAACAAAGGCTATCCTTGGGTCTTTAGCTTTGAGATCCTTGATTATATAGTCTATCAATATCGTAATCTGATCCTGATAACTGGCACATGGAATGAATATATATCGTTTCTTTTCAACGGGAGTAATCACAGTTTCTGACAGGCTTGCGGTAATAGTCGGGACCTTCTCCTTCAGTATCTGGGGAGTTAGAGCAAGGGTCTGCCCTGTTCCAGGTAAAAAGATAGCAAATGCATTGTCTCTATAGATAAGCTTTTTAAAGCCAGCTACGGCCCCGGGTATGGCGAAACGACAATCATGAATAATCGGATCTATCTTTCTCCCATTAATCCCACCCTTTTCGTTTATATTCTAAAGAAATTCCTAGCACCTCCGGTTAGAGCCAATGCCCCCTCAAGCGGAGCAATTGGGCCTGTCATAGGCATTATTAGACCAATGGTTATAGCCTTGTCAGTCACACCCCTGACTTCTCCACCATAAGAGGTAACCCTCATAAAAAGAACCAAAAGTGAAAACACTATTGCTGCCATTATCAAAAGACTATGTTTCCTCATGACACACCTCCATTCTTAAATGTTGTGCTTAGCACTGCTTCGCTCTCTGAAGGAATCCTGCAACGACTTGAATCTTCAAAAAACCGGTCTTCCCGATTTCAGTGGGCAGGCCTTAACCATCCAGAAATTGCTACAAAACGTTCCTTTTCCACGTCAGCCTTGCAAAACCTACCACAGTCATTTGCCTTTCGTCTATTGGGTCCGTAGCTTATAGGACCGGTAAGACCACCGGTATCAAAGTTCCTTATCTTTTCCAATCCTGCAACCAGGGTTTCATGATTCAAGTCTTTGCCAGCCCTTTTAGCACCCTCAGCAAGAATCAAGGCCGCAAGCCAACCCTTGGTGTAATACCTGTTAGACCCAAACTCTTCAGCATACTTAGGCTCTTTTGATTCCGGATGGTATCTCAATGTGACCTCCTTCATTTTAGCAATTCCAGGATCAGTATCATACCAGGATGAGACGGTACTAACCCCCATCAGATTCCTTGCGCCCTCTTTTGTTATTCTTATAGAATCTTCTGCCATTAAATGGAAAGAGGACATAAATGTAGGGGTGAAGCCATACTTTCTGGCATCCTTTAACAAAGTAATGGCCCCTCTGACTGCTGTCGTCGAAATAACGTAATTGATCTTGTCCTTCCTTAGAGTGAGTATCTGAGAGCCTGCATCAATATCCCCAAAACCCACAACCTCTTTGGACAAAAGCTCCAGACCATAGTGTTTAAGACTCTCCTTCAATTGCTCCATTCCAGATTTCCCTGCCTCATTATCCGCATAAACATAAGCCAACCTCAGCCCCTCTTTCTTCACATTATTTGCGATATAATCAACCATCATTTTTATCTCATCTATATTGTCGTTTGTGGGCTGAAAGCTGTATCTCTTAAATGGCCTGCTCACATGGTATGACCAGGAACCAGAGATAACTGGTACCTTATCCTTTTCTATTTTCGAATATAGCGTCTTATGCGGCCCACTTCCTCCCATGAAAAGGATGGCCAGTACTTTGTCTTTGAATACTAGTTTCTTGTAGGCAGCAACAGACAAAGGTATTGTATAGCGGTCATCCTCCAAGATCAATTTTACCTTTCTCCCATAGATACCCCCTTGCTCGTTTACATAACGGAAGTAGCTTTTGTATGACTCCCAGCATGGAATTAATAGATTGCTAGCAGCGCCTGTCATATCAAGTACTACACCCACTTTAATAGTATCGTCTGTAACCCCTCTCACCTCTTCAGCATAAGAGGGTATGCTTCCCAAAATAATTATGATTGAAACCAAGGCAATCATTCTTAAAAAAACATATCTCATTTTCATGACATCCTCCTTTTTTGTTACGGGTTTTTTATGTTATCTCTTTTTCTTCACCTCCTCTTAAGAAATCTACCTCTCGAAAACTCTAAACTTCTCTTTGTCTTAAAAAGTTCATACGTAAGAGTAACTATCCTCTTTT
>Ga0210049_1006124_pt1 | contig 10118 bp, 7 predicted proteins | sample CryGeyCG2014_300_2_FD_183964 | JGI IMG/M metagenome (GOLD analysis project Ga0210049, IMG submission 183964) | Groundwater microbial communities from aquifer - Crystal Geyser CG06_land_8/20/14_3.00 (SPAdes) (version 2) | ecosystem: Environmental > Aquatic > Deep subsurface > Groundwater | place...
AAAGATTATTGTGTTAAAAGATGAGCAGAAAATCGGAGAGTACCAACTATGAGCGATGTGACATTTTAAGGTTCCCAAATGTGACATTTTGAATGTTGCGGAACAAAAGTGGGGTTTTTCCTTGACAAATACGGCATTTTGCTTATAATATAGAATAATATTTAATGCATAAAGTCTATCTTATATATGTTATATTAGTGTGGTGCGTCTAACAGATCTTTACATTTGGGCTGTCATTGCGAGGAGTGTTAACGACGAAGCAATCTCGACCTAAAAATCGAGATTGCCACGCTCCCTTTGGTCGCTCGCAATGACAACTCAAAGCAAAATCAAATGTCAAGGGATTTATGCGACACCACATTAGGTAGTATTTATTATATAGGGAGTTGTAATGGAGCACTGCGGGTTTGTGCATCTGCACACGCATACGGAATACAGTCTTCTTGACGGTGCCTGCAAGATAGAGGCGTTGATGAAAAGGGCGAGTGAATTTAAGATGCCGGCGCTTGCGATCACCGATCACGGCAACCTTTTCGGAGCCATAGAGTTTTACCAGGCGGGATTGAAATACGGGGTCAAACCGGTGATAGGCTGCGAAATGTATATGGCGCCCGGAAGCAGGCACGAAAAGGCAGTCGACGCTGCAACCGGGGAAACCGCGCACCACCTGACAGTCCTTGTAAAAAACGAGAAGGGGTATAAGAATTTAATTAAGCTGATAAACCTGAGTTATGCCGAAGGTTTCTATTACAAGCCCAGGATCGACCGGGAGATCCTTTTTTCTCACGCCGAAGGCCTGGTTATCCTTTCCGGATGCCTGAAAGGCGAGATATCAAACCTTCTGCTGAAGGGCAGGATCGACGATGTAAGGAAAACGATAGGGGAATTCAGGGATAAGTTCGGCAAAGACTATTACATAGAAATACAGGACAACGGGCTTACCGAGCAAAAAACCGTGCTGAAGCATCTCCTGGAACTGAGCAGGGATTTCTCGGTTCCGCCGGTCGCTACCAGCGACATACACTACCTGAAAAAGGAAGACAGCTATTCGCATGAAGTGCTCCTTTGCATACAGACCGTCACAAGCATGAACGACCCAAACAGGCTCAGGTTCTCAACACCTGAATTTTATTTCAGGAGCGCCGAGGAAATGAAGGAAGTTTTTAAAGAATGCCCGGAAGCCATAACCAACACGGTGGCTGTCGCGGAATCCTGTAACCTTGCCTTTGATTTTTCGAAAACCTATCTTCCGCCTTATAATATACCGCAGGGTTATAAAGATGCGGACGATTATCTTGGGCACCTGTGCATGGACGGCCTGAAAAAAAGGTACGGGGAAGTAACCGCAGAGATCGGATCAAGGGCAAAGAAAGAACTCGAAATAATTAAAACCACCGGTTTTGCCGGTTATTTTCTCATAGTTTGGGATTTCGTAAAATACGCGAAAGAGAACGGCATTTTTGTGGGCCCGGGAAGAGGGTCGGCTGTGGGCAGTATTGTTGTTTATTCCCTGGGTATCACCAACCTGGACCCGATTGAATACGGCCTGATCTTTGAAAGGTTCCTGAACCCGGAAAGGGTGAGCCCTCCGGACATAGACATGGATTTCGGCGACGACAGGAGGGACGAAGTCGTCCGGTATATCATCAACAGGTTCGGGGCGGATAAGGTTTCGCAGATCATAACCTTCGGCACAATGAAGCCGCGCCTTGCCATAAGGGATGTGGCAAGGGCGCTGGACATACCGCTTAACGAGGTAGACAAGTTGGCGAAGCTGATCCCTCTTGACGCGCCCAGCATTGAGGAAGCCCTGGAAAAAACGCCGGAACTCAGGAATATGGTCGATGGGGACAGCAGGTACGGGGAGCTCATCAAACTATCGTCAAAACTGCAGGGTCTGGTGCGCCACGCGGGGACACATGCCGCAGGCCTGGTCATCACACCGGAGAGCCTTGACAATTACACTCCTTTCTACAGGGACAGCAAGGGGCAGATAGCGACTCAGTATGACATGAATTACCTGGGTAAACTCGGGCTGATAAAGATAGATATACTCGGGTTGCGGAACCTGACGATCATAAAAGACGCTCTCGCGCTGATCAAGCAGAACAGGGGGGAGGATATAGGCATAGACAGGATTCCGCTTGACGACCCCCGCACTTACAGACTGCTGCAGGATGCGAAGACCCTGGGAGTGTTCCAGATCGAATCCAGCGGTTTCCGGAGCCTGCTAAAGAAGTTCAAGATAGAAAAGTTCGATGACCTGATCGCCATACTTTCGCTGCACAGGCCCGGGCCGCTTGAGAGCGGCATGGTGGATGATTACATAAACCGCAAGTACGGAAAGACTCCGATAGACTACATGCACCCTATGCTTGAAGATGTGCTTAAGGAAACATACGGCGTGATCGTTTACCAGGAGCAGGTAATGAAGATCGCGAACATCCTGGCGAACTTCAGCCTCGGTAAAGCTGACATTCTCCGAAAGGCCATGGGAAAAAAGATACCCGAGGAGATGGAAAGACAGCGCGAAGAGTTCGTGAAAGGGGCAAAGTCGAACAAAATATCAGAGGAAAAATCTAATAAGATCTTTAACCTTATTGCCAAATTCGCGGGATACGGCTTCAATAAATCGCATTCAGCCGCGTATTCCCTTATTTCCTACCAGACTGCTTTTTTAAAGGCGAATTATCCGCTTGAATACATGACAAGCCTGCTGTCGAACGAAATGGGCAACACGGACAAGCTTGTAAAATATATCAACGAGACCAAGAACATGGGAATGGAATTGCTGCCCCCGGATTTGCAAAAAAGCGTGTTCAGGTTCGCGACAGAAGGGGGCTCCGTGCGTTTCGGGCTGGGAGCGGTAAAAAATGTGGGAGAAGGAGCGGTTGAATCGATAGTGGGCGCAAGGCGTGAAGGAGGCATTTTTAAATCTCTTACTGATTTCTGTTCACGAGTGGATACAAGGCTCGTTAACAAAAAGGTCATAGAAAGCCTGGTCAAGTGCGGTGCTTTCGATCCCCTTGGGCTTTCAAGGGCAAGGCTTGTGGCTGAGATCGAGCCTGCCATGGGCGTGGGAGCGCGGGTGCAGAACGACAGGGTAAAAGGCCAGTATTCCCTGTTTGGGGAAGAGCCTTCATCTTCAGCTAACCCCGCCCCGACGTTACATCGGGGCGAGGTCTCGCCCGCCGCAGAGGCGGGCGGACAATCGTTTAATAATTCATCAGAAGAGGAGTGGAACGAGTCCAAGACGCTCGCCTGCGAAAAAGAGGTGCTTGGTTTTTACGTGAGCAGTCATCCTCTTGCGGATTACGAAGAGCAGATAAAAAGATACACTAACGCTTCGAGTTCTTCGCTGGCCGAAATGCTTTCCGGGAATGTTTCTTCTTTCAGGCGGAACACAGAGGTTAAAATAGCAGGCATTATAGTTTCCATCAAGAAACACACGGACCGCAAGGGGAACAGGATGGCTTTCCTGACGCTTGAGGATATGTGCGGGTCTGTGGAAGTGATCGTTTTTTCAGACATCTATGAAAAATACAGCCTTTATATCAGAAAAGATAATCCTGTGCTTGTCAGGGGGGAAGCAGACCTGACCCACGACATACCAAAGATACTCGCGAAGGAATTCGTGTTGCTTGACGAGGCGCGGGAAAAATTCACGAAATCAGTGCGTATAAATCTGGGTTCGGCTGTCCTGGACGAAAAAGCAATAGGCGAGCTGAAGAAGATAATGCAGGAAAACAAGGGCAGCTGCCCGGTTTCCATACTTATGAGGTCAAAAGATGAAGACGTGACCATGTCTGTGGACGCCGATCTCTGCGTAAACCCGTCCCGGCAGCTTATAGACGGGATCGACCGGCTGTTCGGCGGAAATGTCGTTACCCTCGAATAATATTAACCACAGATGAATACGGGTGAACACAGTTGTAATTCAAGGCTTTAGCCTTGATATCAAAACTAAAGTTTTGAGTTACTTTAACCTGGAAAAAACAATGTTCACCTGTGGTAAAAATATATATTGTTCCGGGAGGAGAATTATATGAAGAAAACCGGATTTGTATTAATTGCTTTACTTTTATTCGTTCCTGTGGTGGTATTTGGTCAGATGGGGCTGCCTTCTGAGTTGATCGACATCCCGACTGCCTACGCGATGCAGAGAGGCGACCTTTCCCTGGATTTCCGCGTGTATGACGGCGGAGGCGTCCTGACAAAAGTGCAGCTTGGCATAGTTGACATGCTTTCCCTTGGGCTTTCTTTAAGCGTGGACGGGTTGATAGGCTCCGGGCAGCTGGGTATTCCTATGGGAAGGCCCGGCATAATCGCAAAGATCAGGATCGTTGACGAGATGACCATGAAAGCCTGGCCCACGATCGCGATAGGCTATGATGATTCAGAATACGGCAATTTTTTCGGAAAAGGCGTTTACGGCATGGTCAGCAAGGAATTCGCAATGGGCAAGATGTTCTTTCACGCGCACGGCGGCCTGAACAAGCCGCTTGGCGGGGGCACGGAAAGCATCGTGGCGGGAATATTCCTGGGAGCTGACTTCTTCTTTATACCGCAATTCTCCCTGATAGCGGAGATCGAGCCTGCTTCCCGGAGGGACGGGGCACAGTTTATCAGCTATAATTTTGGGTTCCAGTACATGCCTATACCCAATTTCAGGGCCGGGTTCTTCACGAAAACACGCATCGGTACCGTGAACAGCTTCATAAAGGAGATCCATGTCGGTTACATCACCAAGCTATTTTAAATACGATTACAGTGATTCCAAAAGAGATTACAGTGATTATTTTAAATTACCGTGATTAACTTTTTAATAATCACCGTAATCATCAGTTGAAAATCACCGTAATCGTTCCTAAGGAAAAAGATGAACAACGAGCTGGATTTTGAAAAACCTATTGCCGATATCGAGAAGCGCATACTGGAGCTTAAGAGTTTCGCCAGAGAAAAAAAGGTAGATTTTACCAAAGAGATAGGCGAGCTCGAAAAGAAAGCGCGCGAACTGAAAAAAGAGGTTTTCACCGGCCTTACGGCCTGGCAGAGGACCCTTCTCGCGCGCCACATAAAAAAGCCCACGATGCTTGATTACATTGAGATGATATTCTCGGATTTCGTTGAGCTGCACGGTGACAGATATTTCGGTGATGACAGGGCGCTTATCGGGGGCCTGGGGAAACTTGAAGGCGAGAGCGTCGTGCTCATAGGCTACCAGAAAGGCAGGGATACGAAAGAAAACCTTCAGAGGAACTTCGGGATGGCGCACCCCGAGGGTTTCAGGAAATCGCTGAGACTGCTGAAGCTTGCTGAGAAGTTCAGGAAACCCGTAATAAGTTTTATAGACACACCCGGGGCTTATCCGGGGCTTGAAGCTGAGGAAAGGGGGCAATTCGAGGCGATTGCAAGAAATTTAAGGGAAATGTCAAGTATAGCCACCCCTATTGTAGTTGTTGTGATAGGTGAGGGAGGAAGCGGCGGCGCGCTGGCGATAGGGATCGGGGACAGGGTCCTGATGATGGAGAATGCGGTTTATTTTGTCTGCACTCCCGAGGCCTGCAGCGCGATACTATGGCGGGATTCCGCGAAGGCGGGTATCGCCGCCGAAGCGTCCAAGATCACGGCGCAATCTCTCATTGAACTCGGTGTTATCGACGGAATAATCCCGGAGCCGCTTGGGGGCGCGCACAGGGACCCGGCTGTTGCGGCAGAAGGGCTGAAAAAGGCGCTGGTGAAAGCCGTTTCTGAGCTTAAAGGCATACCTGCCGAGGAACTCGTCAGGCAGAGATACGGAAAATTCCGCAAAATGGGAGTCTTTACAGAAACCTAATAAAAGCGTGTCAACGTGTCAGCGTGTCAGCGTGTCCCGCCCCGATTTATCATCGGGGCGAGGCTCGCCCAGTTTTAACTGGGCGGCAGCGTGTCAGAGTAAAAGAAATGAGCAATAATAAAGGATACAAGAAGCTCAAAATATGGGAAAGAGCTCATGTCCTGGCAACAGAAGTTTATAAAGTCACGATGGGTTTTCCGAGAGAGGAATTATATGGCATTACATCTCAGATCAGGCGGGCTGCTTTTTCAGTCCCCCTCAATATAACAGAAGGGCAGGCAAGCAGCAGTAAGAAGGAATTCCTAAGTTTCCTCAACATTGCAAATAGATCATTGGTAGAAACAGAATATCTTCTGGAAGCGTGTCTTGCGCTTGGCTTTCTCGGTAAGCAGGATTATAAAAGGCTTGATATTCTTAGATACGAAACAGGTATATTGTTATATGCTTTTATTAAGTCTTTAAAACTTAAAGTTTAATTTATTTTAATAAAATCCTTGTTGTTGCGTTGATACGCTGACACGTTGATACGTTGACACGCATTTAGGAGTTTTCATGGAACAAATTGCCGTAATGACCAGCGGGGGCGACGCGCCCGGGATGAATGCCTGCATCAGGGCGGTTGTCCGTTCCGCGATATATAAGAAATTGAAGGTGCTGGGTGTAAAAAGGGGATACGAGGGTTTCGCTGAAGGCGATATTATCAAGATGGACCTGCGAAGCGTCAGCGGCATAATAAACCGTGGGGGAACCATATTAAGGACCGTGCGCTCAAACAAAATGAAGACCGAAGAGGGGCAGAAGAGCATAATAAACGCCATAAAGGACAACCATATGGACGGCCTTGTAGTGATAGGAGGCGATGGGTCGTTCAGGGCGGCGATGACGCTCTATGAAAAAAACAAAATGCCGATAGTTGGCATTGCGGCCTCGATCGATAATGACGTGCCCGGCACAGACTGCACCATAGGTTTTGACACCGCGGTGAACACGGCGATGGATGCTATCGATAAGATAAGGGACACCGCGACCTCGCACGAAAGGGTTTTTATAGTGGAGGTAATGGGAAGGTCGAAGGGATTCATAGCGGTTGAGGTAGGGCTTGCAAGCGGCGCTGAGTACATACTTATCCCGGAGATCAGGTATGACCTGAATGAGATCTGCGACAGCCTGTCAACCGCGCACAAGAGAGGGAAATCCTCGTGCATAATCGTCATGGCAGAAGGGGCAGGTAATGCCTACGCGATCTCGGACCAGATCGAGAAGGAAACAGGGCTTGAGGCAAGGGTCAGTATCATAGGCTATACGCAAAGGGGCGGTTCACCCTCTTACAGGAGCAGGATGCTGGCAAGCAGGTTCGGCCAGCATGCCGTGGATATCATTTTGGGCATGAAGGCCGATGATGCTCCAAAAGCCGTAGGGATAAAAGATGACAAAATTGTTGCTTTTGACATGGGAGAGGTCCTGAAAGGCGAAAAGAAAGTTGATAAGAAGCGCTACGAACTGGCGCAGATCCTCTCCATATAGAAACAGTGTCCAGAGTCAATAAAAGCGTGTCAACGTATCAGCGTATCAACGTGTCCCGCCCCGATTTATCATCGGGGCGAGGCTCGCCCAGTTTTAACTGGGCGGCAGCGTGTCAGAGTAAAAGAAATGAGCAATAATAAAGGATACAAGAAGCTCAAAATATGGGAAAGAGCTCATGTCCTGGCAACAGAAGTTTATAAAGTCACAATGGGTTTTCCGAAAGAGGAATTATACGGCATTACATCTCAGATCAGGCGGGCTGCTTTTTCAGTTCCCCTCAATATAACAGAAGGGCAGGCAAGCAGCAGTAAAAAGGAATTTCTAAGTTTCCTCAATATAGCAAACAGGTCTTTGGTGGAAACAGAATATCTTCTGGAAGCGTGCCTTGCGCTTGGTTTTCTCGGTAAGCAGGATTATGAAAGATTGGATGTTCTTCGGTACGAAACAGGTATTTTGTTATATGCTTTTATTAAGTCTTTAAGGTTAAAACTCTAATATGTTAGCACGAAGTTTTAAATTAAATCCTTGTTGTTGCGTTGACACGTTGATACGTTGACACGCTGACACGAAGTTAATCTGGACACTTTTTTAAAGAAAGGAGGAAATTGTAAATGAAGGTGGGTATTCTGACAGGAGGAGGCGATTGCCCGGGTTTGAACCAGGCAATAAGGGGAGCGGTTTTAAAAGGCATTGATTTTAATTTTGAGTTCGCGGGGATAAAGGACGGGTGGGCCGGCCTTATAAAAGGCGAGACTATGCCGCTGGGTTTGCAGGAAGTTGACGATGTGGTGTCCTGCGGCGGGACAATACTGGGGACGTCGCGTACCAATCCCTATAAAAAAGAAGGGGGCGTTGAAAAGGTAAAGGATAACATGAAGAAACTCGGCCTGGATGCTCTTATCGCGATAGGCGGTGAGGACACACTCGGGGTTGCGAACAAATTTTTCAAGGAAGGTGTGAAGGTTGTAGGCGTGCCGAAGACCATGGATAACGATCTTTCCGCCACCGATTATACTTTCGGTTTCGATACATCTGTGACACTTGCTGTTGAAGCTTTGGAAAGGCTGAGGGATACAGGCAGATCTCATCACAGGATAATGGTGCTGGAGGTGATGGGAAGGCACGCGGGATGGGTGGCTTTGTTTACGGGGATCGCTGGCGGGGCTGACTGGGTCCTGCTGCCCGAAAAAAAGCCTGACATTGAGGAAATGTGCGAAAGCCTTAAAAAAGCCTGGAAGAGAAAAGGGGTTGGCCTTGTCGTGGCTTCGGAAGGAACGGACCTGCCGCAGTTCAAGGACATGAAAGAGGAAAAAGATGCGTTCGGCCATATGATACTGAAAAAGAGAGGGGTTGCGGATACGCTCGCGGAGGACATAGAGAAACGCACGGGGATCGAGACCCGCACTGCCGTTATAGGGCACATGCAGAGGGGAGGCCCTCCCACGCTGTTTGACAGGATCCTTGGTTTAAGGGTCGGCGTAAAGGCAGTTGAACTCGTAAAAGAAGGGAAGTTCGGCATGATGGCATGCCTCAGGGGGAACGCCATAGAAACTGTACCGCTTGAAGAGGCGGTTGCAAAGCTTAAGATAGTTGACGACGCATGGTGGAATCTTGCAAGAGTCTTTTTTAAATAAATCAAATTGATTACACAGATTTCCAGAAAATGATTACACAGATTTGTGATTGGTTTTAATCGGTTTAATCAGAATTTTCTAATCGGTGTAATCATCATTTAAAAGGAGGAACGGATGGCGGACCTGAAGGCGCTGGCAGACAGCATAATCAGCGGTAACATGGCAAAGGCAAAGGAATTGACGCAGGCAGCGGTAAACGAGAATGCGGAACCGAAGAAGATACTGAACGAAGGGTTGATCGCCGGGATGAACGAGGTGGGCCGCAGGTTCAAGAATAACGAGTTTTACGTCCCGGAAGTCCTTATCGCGGCAAGGGCAATGCACGCGGGAATGGACATCCTGAAGCCCGTTCTTACAAAGAGCGGCGTGCAGTCTGTTGCCAGGGTTGCGGTGGGCACGGTTAAGGGCGATCTGCACGATATCGGCAAGAATCTCGTGGTGATGATGCTTGAGGGAGCGGGTTTTGAGGTTGTGGATGTGGGTGTTGACGCGGATCCTGACAAGTTTGCTTCAGCGGTTACGGAAAAATCAGTGAAGCTCATAGGTATGTCCGCGCTCCTGACCACGACCATGCCGGGAATGAAAACGACCATTGAGGCGCTCAAGGCGAAAGGCGTCAGGGATAAGGTGAAGATAATGGTGGGCGGCGCTCCCCTCACCCAGGAGTATGCGAACGAGATCGGCGCGGACGGCTACGCCCCGGATGCAGCTTCGGCGGTTGACAAAGCCAAACAGCTTTTGAAAATATAAAATAGAAATTTAGCCACTGAGTTCACTGAGGGCACTGAGAAGTCATTGCGAGTCACGACAAGTCGGGACGAAGCAATCTTTTTTAGTGAATTCAGCGGCTTTAACATTTTTTCTTAGTACATACATGGTGAATTTTTTCAGCCCCTCACCTTTTCCCTCTCCCCATAGGGGAGAGGGCGGGGGTGAGGGGTATGGTTATTTTTTTAATCGCTGCGATCTATCCGTTATCGCTGCAATCGTCAGTTGTTCATCACCGTAATCATCAGTTAAAAATCACCGTAATCAAAAAGGTCTTCGAGGATGAAAAACGATCTCACTGAAAAAGGGATGCTGGTAACCGTATTCTGGTTCCCGATTGTGAATGTGATCATGTA
>Ga0210049_1006130_pt1 | contig 10114 bp, 17 predicted proteins | sample CryGeyCG2014_300_2_FD_183964 | JGI IMG/M metagenome (GOLD analysis project Ga0210049, IMG submission 183964) | Groundwater microbial communities from aquifer - Crystal Geyser CG06_land_8/20/14_3.00 (SPAdes) (version 2) | ecosystem: Environmental > Aquatic > Deep subsurface > Groundwater | place...
CAGCAGCTCTGAATGCTGACTTGCCTCCTTTCTTGCCTTTGAGCTTGCTTCTCATGCACACATTGAAGCTAGTCAATCTCTTCTTTGCCATATATCTCACCTTTGTATTTTTTAATGACGTATTCTTAAAGTCCCCATCATGGGACTGTGTTGGTCATACTATTCATTATGTATATTTAAATGTTTTTCAAAAAAGTTTTTATAAATAAAAAAAATTTTTATAGGAAAATTTCCTTCAAGAAGTCTGGCAGACCTTCAATAAACAAACAACTTTCACCTTCTTCTAAGTGATTATCAAGGCACTGCTTGCATTCATTACCATAATAAGGGCAATCCAAGAACATTAATTTGTCATTGAACTCAATTACAGCACTTCCATTTATAATAAAGGTTGTCCTCAAGAGAATATATTTTGTCCCGCTTTTTTTCAGGACTTTGGTCTTGACAAACTCATTGAGATAATAATTCAAAAGTTGAGCTGTCAATTTCCTGTCATTTATTGCTCTCAATAACTCCGCATTTGTCAATCCATCCTTATCTTTGGATAGCTCAAAAATGATTCTTGATGCTAAGTTTTTCATCTTCTTTCTTTTGTTTTTATGATTGTGATATCATCAACTTTGCACTTTATAAAATTCTTCTCCTCTGTAATTTTTCCTTTTTTTGCTGTGCACATTTTGATAAAACTTTTGTCTGATGTCATAATCTACCTCCTTCTTTTGTGTATTCTTGAACAAACTGGATAATATTTCATCGGAGTTACCATATATAAACCTTTTCTAAAATGCCCCTCACATACTCATAGTCTTTCTGGTTTGCTTGAAACCTTAAATTCATTCTTGCACTTGCCCTGACCATTGATATTGTGCCTTCAACCAGCCTTGGAGTTATTATTTCCTTTTCAGCACTCATTATCTTCAGCATTCTCACAAAACCCCCAATCTTGTCAGCAAGGCTCTCAGATATCTTAACCATCGGAACCTGCTGCCTTACATTCATTATGTACTCTTTTATTTTTCTTCTCCTCAAGTTTGAGTTCTCATGCCTTATATAACCTCTTGCAATCTCACCATACAAGTCAGGGTCAACTGGGTAAAAAGGGACTATCAAATGGAATCTTGAAAGCAATGCAGGTGTAAAATTCAGCTGATTAATGACGCTTATCCCTTTTATCAGGGTGTATCCCCTCGGGTTGCAGAGTGCGATTATGTTGCAGTGTGCGTCAATCTTCTGGTGGAATTTGAATTTGTCAGAAGTGACCCTGCCGAACTGCATAACCTCCAGCAGCATTTCCCTTGTGGTTGTATCAATCTTGTCCAGCTCATCCTGGATGTAAATCCCGCCATTGCAGGAAATCACATTCTCAAGCATACCACTAGGAGTCACTTTTCTTGAGCCAAACGCACTGAGAGGAACCATCTGCGATACATCATCACCAAGCATACTTTTGCCACTAGCTACATCCCCAACCAGCAAACTGTGCATCAGTTCCCCTTCCTGCATGGGGTTTGAGAACATCTGCAATGCCAATATCTTCTTTGCAAAAAGGTTTCCAAGTATTTTGGGTGCAATCAAATTTTCAATATCCTGAATCTGCTCTACTTCCATAGTAAACAAAAAATTGCCATTAGTATTATAATTATATAAACTAAAATCATTAATTTACTTGAAAGGATTTTTCTTGTCATCTGAGTTAATATTTAGGGATGTTTCTCCACAATTTGAACAATACCACAAGCTGTCTATTTTTCTGACCAAAACGCTTCCACAAAATATACAGTAATTGATTGTAATCCCTCTTCACATAATAAATCTTCTGATATGCACTTTTAACTCTTCCAATGTTGGTGCTGGCAGATGACCGTCTGTAAAAAAGTTAATATCTTTCCCCTCAATCACCACCTTGACTGGCTCTCTTGCCTGGAATGTCTTGTCGCCAAGAGCCTTTTGGACATCGCATTTCAGCACAAGCCTTGTCGAAGTGCTTTCATCCTCAGAAACAGAGCATCCTGGTATCAAAACATCTTTGTATCTTATATTGTCAAACAACCCCATTTTTACCTCCTTTATATTATTTTTTTTTTCTTTATAAACCTTTCTATATTAATACACCACGAAGCAATCGGGTATAATCCTCCCTTAGCTCAACACTTCTTACCACAACCCTATTCATCCTTTTGCTTATGTATGAATCAAAAAACTTTCCTACTTTTGAATTATCAATAACTGAAAGTGGGACAGCCCATCCTTCCTTGCCAAAAATACTACCCATAAAAGCATTTCTTGGGTCTGTAGAGTTAATATCAACCTGCTCAATCCTGTCGCCAAAAGGCAAATGCAAGTTGATGAACTGGATGCTTGTTTCTGTGATGGAACAATATGGACATCCAGCAGTTATGAAATGAATCCTCATTATTCAACCCTCTTGATTATGACTATGTCTTTAGTGTACAACACTGCAATTCTTTCAGCATTGATAAATTCTTTTGTCTTGAAAATCCTGCACTTTCCTTGCTTTAGTTTTTTTAAGTCTATTCTCATCGCAATAAATCATACAAGACAAGGCATCCTTTAATCCCTGCACGATTTTCCCTCCATTCCTTTAATTTCTGTGATATTGCATTCCATCTGTCTGTTTTCAGGTTTCCAACAATATTCTTTATGTCATACATGCAGGGAGTCACATCTCCATTTGTGAAAATATTGCAGTTGGCTATTCCAGCAGGACAGACATTGTATGAATGCTTTATTGATGCAGAGGCAATCCTCACTATCTTGTGCTTCACTGCTTCATCGCAAAATTTGTTCCATTCATTTTTTCTCATAAACAAGTATTTTGTTCCTTTGGTGTAGGGCATAAACCTCAAAATATCCATTTTAATCCCAAAACTTTTTGCAAACTCAATCATTTCCCCAAGATATTTTTTGTTTTCTCTGTCCACACACCAGTTTATGAATACCTTGATGTTGTTTTCCTTTGCCTTTGTTATCATTTCCTTTGCCAGCCTGAATGCTTTTGGATTTCCCTTCCATTCATTATCAACCAGATTAGGGTATTTTATTGTCACGAAAAGATTGTTTATTAAGTGAGTATATGGCTTTAAATCTATTTTTAACGCACCTGAAGTTAAGATATTTGCTTTTATTTTCCTTTTCTTGACCAAGTATTGAAGCATTCTCTTTAAATCCTTGTTGAGAAATGGCTCTCCGCCAAGCAGAATAAATTGGTTTATTGTTTTAGGCAGTTTCTTGACAATATTCTGGAAATCATTAAAACTCATAGTCTGCCCTGTGTTCTCACTATAACAGCCATGACAATGGTTGGGGCAGGCAGTTGTGATTGAGATTGTTGCGACTTCCATATTTATTTTTCCACCCCAATTATATATGAAAGGAGAGCAATTATTGCTGCTGAAACTATTAGCAGTAATAAATCCTTTTGACTGCTGTAAACCATTCCAAAAATAAAAATGAGTGTAAAACAAGCAACCATCATAACCCAAGACAGCATGTTATCTTTCAAGTCTGAACAAATAGTAAAAGCATATGGTTTTGACATTATTTCCTTCCCCCGCAGCAAAGATATTTCCATGTGCTCATTATCTTATTTCCAATACTTCCTTCAGAAATTCCACTATTTAATGAGGATGTTATTGCAATCCAAACTATAAGAATTCCGATTATTATCAATGCCCAAATCCACCAAATTATTTTAATCACCTCTTAACTATTTTTATTTTGTCAAACAGTAATCCAAGCAGAACCAAAAATCCGAACACAAAGATTGCTATCCCTGCAACCATCAAAAAATCCATCATCCTTTAAATTCCTCTGCAAACTCTTCTGAAACCTCTTCTCCTGGTTCTTTATTTTTTTTGGCTAAATTAATAAATGTTATTACCAGCATAACAAACAAAAGTGCTGAAAGTATCCAAGGCAGTTTGCTTGGCTTCTGTTCCTCATTTGGATTGGGCATTATTATCTGCGATTCTGGACAGGTCAGGTTATAGGATGGACAGCTTGGCAATGATGGGATTGTGCAGACAGGGCAGGCAGGGCAAGAGGGTATTGGAGGGAAGGCAGGGCACTCATGAGTAAAGTTAGTTAATATGTTATTTATAAAGTTTTCCTTTTTTGCTATTTCTGATGTCAGGTTGCTTATCTGTTCCTTATAAAAGCTTATGTTGTTTTGTGCAATTGCCAGTTGAAGATTTAGGTTTGTTATTTGGGAGTTCAAAGAAGTTATTAAATCAAGGTCGGATTGGTTATGAGATGGGCAGACACACTCTTCGCAGTTTAAACTTGTATTGCAGTAAGGACAATCCTGTGTTGTGTTGCAGAATGGATGCATTACATTGACTGTGATTGATGTGTCATTGCTTTCAGTTAATGAAATGTTAAGAATCTCATTTAAATCAATTGTGAATGTTTCGTTTGTGTTAATGGTGTAAGAACTAACAAAGGGCAATGCTAACAATATTAATATCAATAAAATTTTTTTCATAAATCACACCTTCCTGATGTGCTGAACACTGCATCTATTCCTCCTTAGATGCTTTCCTATATTTGAAACCACTATTCCACATCTTTCACATAATTTAGTATTTTGCCATCTCATACATTTTCCTCCAATGCAATCAAACCAAGCACCCTCTCTGTATTAGGAACAAAAACAGTTTCTTTTGGGACAATCCCTACTGTTTTGGCTAAATCAAACACAATCACATCTTTCCTTCTCAATTCCTTTATTTTTGCCTCTGAGTATGGCTGGATTCCAACAATAGTTTTATTGACCATGTGGTGTATCTCTTTCAGGAAAGAGTAACCTACTCCTGTTTCTATTGCCCCTTCAGACCACTTGATTGCACACCAGTATCCAAGCGGCTCTTCCTTTCTTGAAAATATGTTCAATAAATTCACTTTGGCACCTCTGCATGTGGAGGGGTAATTCCTTTAAGCTGGGGCATTATTCCTGATTTGCCACAACTCCAAATGATAAATTTTCTTGTAAAGTCCCCTTCTACTTTTTCTATTATTTCTTTCAATGAATCATAAACCCTGGAATTGATAAAGCTTTGGAATGGGCTTATCAGTTGCGACACAAAGAATCCCCTCATCTCACTTGACTTGTAGTCATCAAATTTCCCAGTCAAATCCCTCAATTCCCCTTTGGGCGTAAGAAACAACGAGAGGGTGGAGCCCATATCATTTTTTATGTCTTCTATTGTTTTTTCTTCAACATCAGCGTTCCGTGCAAGTGCCAGATATTCTGCAAGAATTCTGTGCCCAACTTCTTGGAATGAGAGTATGTCAGACCCTGCAACTTGGAAGTTTATTTTCTCAAATCTTCTTCTGATTTTCTCAAATCTAAAGCATAATTCACAAATTAATCTATAATTGTCTGGGACTCGAAGCTTGATTTTGAGCCAGTCACTTCCTTTTACCATCTCTCCACCTCTTGAACCTTGTATAAGCTTCTTCTGTCAATGTATAATATTTCGCTGGTTTCCCTCTTTCTTTTGGTACTTTAGTCGTTTTCACTTTTAAATACCCAACATTAGATAATGTGACTAACCTACTGTGAAGTCCATTGCGGGATATTGGAGAATAAAAAGTATTTTTTTGAAATTCTTCTAATAAATCCTTGGTTGTGAACCTTCTATCAAACCCAAAACTTTCCCTTATGCACTTTATTGTATGTATCTTGCTTTTTAAATCAACATAACTTACTCCAAATTTGCTTATTCTTTTTATTGCATTCCCTTTTGTCATAAAATCACCTTTTGCTAATACTTATTTAAATTAGTATTATTTAATAGACTTATTTACAACATTAAAAATATATTCCCTGATTTTAGCAAATTCTTTTGTTTCTTTCCATCCATAAATATTGCTAATTTCTTCTATATTAATTACTTTTTTATCCACAAGCAGAGTTATAAAATTATTAAATTCTTTTTCTAAATCTTTTTTCCACCTACAAATATCCCTGACATCTTCTACACTAATTACTTTTTTGGTTACAAGCATAACCATAAGATTATCAAAATCTCTTGTTAGGTCTCTTTCACTCATAATTCACCCTCTTCCTCAGCTTCCTTCTTTATCCCACCAACTACCACTGGCTTTTTTGATGATGCTAATCCTTTAACTTTATCCAACATCTTTTCAGTATTTTTCACAATATCATCCTGCATTTCTATAATTTTTTCCCTTTCTATATCACTCAATTCCATTGAAACAGCTTCTTCATATTTGGTTTTATATTCTTCTAATGCAGACTCCATCGTGTTTGCTAATTTTTCGGATAAAACTGCCCTTGTCTTGACATCCTCAACCTCTGAGACAGCCATCAGCATTTCCTTGTATAATCCTTCCTGTTTTTTTATCAGCAAGGCATATTGAGAAGCATAAATTCCCCTCTCTTTTACACTTGCATCCATCAAGACCTCATTTTCAGCAATCTGAACCTCAAACTCAACTTCCCTTTTCTTCATGTCTTTTATCTTGGCGTAATTTTCCCTTATCTGGTTCCTCAACTGTTCTATCTGGGTTTCATAATCCTTGACCTCCAAATCAGATAGGTTAATTATTTTATATTGATTGTCAACATCAAGCTCTTTTGGCGGTAAGAACATCAATTTTCCATACTCATCCAAGTCATAGTTTGAATCTACTTTTCCGCCTCTCATCTGTGATACTATGCCTATCTCTTTCCTGAAAAAGCTTTTGAAGTCTGTTACTGGCTCCTTGAGTATTTTTGTTGTATTCTTTTTGCTTTCAAGCCATGGGTAAAACAACAAGTAACCATCCTTTGTCTCTTTCAAATACATTCCCTGTATGTTGCCCAAAGGGATGTTTGACTTTGAGAATAAGGTTGGTGATTTGAGGAGACCTACAAACTTTAACTTTAAGGCTCTTGCCTTTTCCAATCCTCTCATGTATTCTTTCTGCTTCCTTATCTTCTCTATAATTTCTTTTTCCTCAAGTATCCTCTCCTTCTCCCTGTCCTTTTCCTCCAGCTTTGACTCCGCCTTTAATAATTTCTTTTTTAGGTCTATGTTTTCTATGGATTTTTTCCTGTCCATGAACTTTCCCAATTCCCTTATTGTGTCTATATCTGGAGTTTTGGTTACATAGATTGGTTTCTCTATGATTTTCCTTCTAAGAATAAAGTTCCGTACCGAGTTTCCTACTGATTTAAGATAATTTTTATAACTCATTTTATCATTCCATTGACAATTGCTATAATTCCTGTAGCTATCACCACGGATTTGCCAAAGGAAGCCCACAATCTTTAGCTGTGGGATGAATTTGGGTTATCAAATCCGATACCTCCATTTTGTTTATTTTCCATTGGACAATGGACAAGTGTCCATAAGGTTTATATATAACCTTATCTTTATGAATTATATGAAAGACCGAGCCATAATCAAAATCAAGCTCAAAGACAATGCTTCTATCAGGGATACCCTCTCTGTTTATTCTGATGCAGTCAATTATGCTATCAGTATATGCTGGAAAAGATACAGGTCTTACCTCAAGCTCTACTATGCCTGCTACCATACCATCAGAGCCAAGTTCCCACAACTCCAATCCCAGCTTGTTGCAACTGCTGTCAAAAGGGCTTATGAATGCTGTAAAAGAGCTGAAAGTAAACCAACTTTCAATGGTAGTATCAGATACAACCCACCAAGAAGCTTCTCCTTCAAAAACAACATCTTGAGTATTAGCACAATTAATGGCAGAGTCAAAATTCCTGTTAATATACCATCCTACTTCTCCAAATATGCTGACTGGAGAATTGCTGAAAGCGAACTCTTTATGAGGAATGGCATTCTCTTCTTCCATCTTGGTGTTACCAATCAGGTCAATATTAACCTTAGCTCGGTCAAGGATATGGTTGGTGTTGACTTGGGTATCAACCACATTGCTGTTGCAAGCAACAAGCAGTTTTTCGGCAATGTCAAAAATCATATTAATCGGTTCAGAAGCCTTAAAGCAAGGCTTCAGAGTAAAGGCACTAAGTCTGCCAAGAGGCACCTTAAAAGACTGTCTGGCAGACAGCAACGGTTTACTAGGAATATGAACCATATTGTAAGCAAAAGTATTGTAGGAAGTGTTAAATCCAGAAGCCTCTTTGTTATGGAGGACTTGACAGGAATAGGAAATAGGGATAGAGGTAAGAGATTCAATGGGAAAATAAGCAACTGGAGCAGGTTGCAGTTGAGGCAGTTCATTGAGTATAAGGCTGTCAGAAGTGGGCATATGGCTATGACTATCAGTCCAGATTATACTTCCCAAACCTGTTCTCATTGTAGGGAACTTGGTGTCCGAAATAAAGGTTTTTTCCATTGCAACCACTGCGGGTATTCCTGCAATTCTGATTTGAATGCTTCTTTTAATTTTTTGCGGAGGGCAGAGCCATTGGCTACTGCTCTTGGGCTGAATGTCAACCAGCCTATTGTTGCAAATGAGTTGTTTCATTGTGATTTTTCTCCTGAGTTTAGCGACAAGCCCACATCATTTATGAGTGGGTAGTTGACAAATATAAATATTACACAAAAAATTGAACCCAAAGTCGCACCATGAGTTAGACTATAAAAAAAGGGACCCATACTTCCACCTATCAAAAAAAATCCATAATATAATAATCCTTTAATTCTTCTCATTTTTTAATATTCCTTTTTATCCTTTTTGGCAAGAAGACTCCTTCCAAAACCCTTTTTAGGGAGGGGTGATTGACTCATCGTATAGTCTCCACAATATTTTCCCCTTGCGATGAAAGCCCCGCAAACCTTCTTGGTCCTTTTGGCTTGATTAATTTAGAGCCAAAAATAAGTATCCCAATTATAGCCAATATCACCAAAATCCACTTCCAGTTAAAACTCATCCCCCTGTTGTCCCAAACAATCAATTCGCTTCCATCAACATAAAAGAAGTACAGCCCTTTCTTGTTTGGTATCTCAAGATTGATAACTTGGCTTGTGCTTGAATAAATAGTTTCAGGGTATGTGTCTGTTTTGTTGTTTGCCCTGTAAGTCAAGCTCCATGGTGCTTCCCTGCTTAACTCAATAATAAGCTTTTGACCTAATTTCACTTTCTCAGGAATTGTGGTTAAAACAACAAGCTTATCAATCACATCAAAAGTAATGTTAGTCTTTTTGTAGCCAGAGGCAGTTGCAGTAACAGTGTATGTCCCTGCATTATTTATAATAAAATTGTTGTTAATTGATGTTCCATTCAATTCCAGATAAATTGTAAGGTTTTGCGGTGTTGGAATGACTGTTATTATATCACCAACATCAGGGGTTGCTTTGCTTAAATATAATATAATGTCTGGATTTTCTATTTTGATTATTTCTTCCAGTGGCGAGTATCCAGTCAATGAAGCTGATAAGGTATAGCTCTTTCCCTGCTCAACAATGAATGAATTTCCTTCCATCTTTATACCATTGAGGTAAAGATTTACAGCTCCTAAAATGTAGTCTGACTGGTTGTCCTTCACAAGAACAGAAACAATATCTCCTTCTTTCAGCTCAGCCAAAGGCGGGAAAAAATGGAACTTCATTTTCGTTCCAAAGCTTATTGGACTTATTGAAATCTGGTATTTGAATACAGGGCTTGCTCCAATAGGGCTTCCACTCAATTCATATGAAACCCTTATCTCAGCACTGCCTTCCTTTATTGGCTTGAAATGGTAAATGACCTGGTTTAAGTCCTCTTTTGATTCTACTATTATGCCCTCAAAATACTCCAGGTCTGGAAGAAACCTTATGCTCAAGTCAGGGCTTACAACATTTGAGCACATAATTTTGTATGAGCTGTTTATCAATAAGTTTGTGGTGTCTGGGTTGCAGTTTGGATAAACTATTGTGTCATTTTGGGTGTAAGGCGTTGGCTTTGAGCCAAGCACTTTTATCTGGAAATTAACCACTTTGCTGATATCCTTATCAGTTGAATCACTTGCCTCTATAATAATCCTTGAATCATATGTTCCCTGCGATAAGTCTTTGACATTAAATTTGATTTCATAAGCAAGCAATTCTCCGCCATCAAACTCACCAGTTGGAACAAGCCCTGTCAATGCAATTGGCTGTGTTCCGCTTTCCAA
>Ga0210049_1006131_pt1 | contig 10114 bp, 8 predicted proteins | sample CryGeyCG2014_300_2_FD_183964 | JGI IMG/M metagenome (GOLD analysis project Ga0210049, IMG submission 183964) | Groundwater microbial communities from aquifer - Crystal Geyser CG06_land_8/20/14_3.00 (SPAdes) (version 2) | ecosystem: Environmental > Aquatic > Deep subsurface > Groundwater | place...
AATCGAGAAAGAAATTTAGAATACCAGGGCAAGTGCGTAGAGGTTGTGCCCCATATTCCAGAAGAAGTCATTTCCCGCATAAAAAAAGCGGCCAGGAGAATTGGAGCCGATTTTATTTTAATAGAAATTGGGGGAACAGTAGGGGAGTATCAAAATCAGTTATTTTTAGAGGCAGCCCGAATGATGAGAATTTTCCAGCCAAAGGATGTTCTTTTCATTTTAATAAGTTATTTGCCCATCCCTAAAATGATAAGAGAAATGAAAACAAAACCAACTCAGCAAGCCGTAAGATGGTTGAATATGGCCGGAATTCAACCGGATATGATTTTAGCCAGGTCAGTAATTCCTTTGGATACGCCCCGTAAAAGAAAACTTTCTATTTTCTGCAATGTTTTAAAAGAAGATATAATTTCTGCTCCGGACATTAAATCAATTTATGAAATACCAATTAACTTTGAAAAGGATAAAATGGGGGAGAGGATTTTAAAAAAATTTGGCTTGCGGGAAAAGAAACAAAAAAATCTCAAAAACTGGAAAAAAATGCTAAGGACAGCCAGAATGGCAAAAAAACCGGTAAAAATCGGCATAGTCGGCAAATACTTTGAAACAGGCAAATTTTCCCTAATGGACTCTTATATCTCAGTAATTGAAGCAACAAAACACGCCAGCTGGTATTATAAGAGAAAACCAGAGATTTATTGGCTTTCGGCTGAAAACTACGAAAAACGTTCTCGTAGTGTTATTGAATTAAAAAATTATGATGGCATAATTGTTCCAGGCGGCTTTGGAAATAGAGGGATAGAAGGAAAAATTAAGGTAATAGAATTTTGCCGAAAAAATAAAATTCCATTTTTAGGATTATGCCTGGGAATGCAGTTAGCCGTGATTGAATTTGCCAGAAATGTATGCAGAATAAAAAAAGCTCACTCTACGGAATTTTCTCCCAATTGTCAAAAACCGGTAATTGATATTATGCCCGAGCAAAAAGCTCTTTTAAAAGAAAAAAGATACGGAGGGACAATGAGACTGGGTGAGTATAGATGTAAGATAAAGCCAAAAACTATCAGTTTCAGGGCCTATCTGGCCGCCGGAGTCAAAAAAGATCGAAAGGGGTATTTGCTGATATCTGAACGCCATCGACATCGCTATGAACTTAATAATACCTTCAGGGGACGATTAGAAAATAAGGGAATGGCAATGGCTGGTATCAACCCTGAAAGAGACTTGACAGAAATAATAGAGCTTGAAAATCACCCTTTTTTCGTTGGCACCCAATTTCATCCAGAATTCAAATCAAGACCCTTGAGGCCCCACCCCTTGTTTCGAGAATTTATTAGAGTTTGTATAAAATAAAAAGAGGCAATTAAGATCGCCTCTTAGCTCTTAAACGTTTTATTGCTTAAACGCTTTATTAATTGCTTTCTGTTTTCTTTTTTCTCGTTCTTGCCATTTTCTATATTTTTTTCTCTCTTCTCTATTTTCCCTTATCCTCTGAATTAATTCCTTTAACATTTTTGAACCACCTCCTTTTTCCTTTTAAATTTTAGGGTTCTGTTCTACTGAAACTACTTTAGCAATTTTTTGAGAATCGTCAAATTTTTTAATTCTTTTTGTTCCAAATTTAACTACGCCCCTAACTTCAGCATAAAGGGTATCGTCTCTGCCTTTTCTGACATTTTTTCCCGGAAGAAATTTTGTACCTCTTTGCCGGACGATTATCATTCCGGGTTTAGCTTTTTGGCCTCCGAACAATTTTACTCCTAAATATTTGGGGAGGGAATCCCTTCCCAAACGAGTTGAACCGGTTGCCTTGGTCTTTGCCATAAAAGTATAATGCGAATACTCCAAATTAAATGCGAATGCCGCGAATAAAATCTTGGAATAATTCGTAGTATTCGAATATAATTCGCATCATTCGCATTATATTTTTATGTTAGCAAAAATTAAACAATTTGTAAAGGACCATCAAGCCGACATCATTCTTGTCATCGGCGTCATTTTAATTTCTTTGCTTTCTTTTGCTATGGGCTATATTATGGCTAAGCAACAGGTAAAAGAACCCCTAAGAATTGAAAATCCTAAATCCGAAATCCGAAACTCTAAACAAATCCCAATAACCCAAATCACAAATTTCAAACAGTTTGGAGAATTGGAATTTCGAATTTGGAATTTATTTAGGATTTAGGATTTAGAATTTAGAATTTATGGCTAACGTTCCATGCCACATTGGTATCATTATTGATGGAAACAGGCGATGGGCAAAGAAAAAAGGACTGCTCGCTCTGGAAGGACACCGCCAGGGATTAGAGAAATTAAAAAAAGTTGTAAGATGGTCTAAAAACCGAGGGATTAAAATTATAACTGTTTACGCCTTTTCTACCGAAAACTGGAATCGTTCAAAAGTTGAGGTGAATTATTTAATGAGGCTGTTCAAAAGAGCTTTAACTAAAGACATTAAAGAAATTAATAAAGAAGGATTCAAGATTCAAATAATTGGTCAGAGAGAAAGATTGTCGCCCCGATTACAAAAATTAGCAAAAGAAGCTGAAAAGCTTACCAAGAACAACAAAAAAGGGATATTAAACTTGGCTATAAGCTACGGCGGAAGGGCAGAAATAGTTGAAGCAGTTAAAAAAATTATCAAAAGGAAAATTCCTTCAGATAAAATTACCGAAGATTTAATTTCTAAAAATCTCTGGACGAAAGGATTATCGGACCCGGATTTAATTATCAGAACTGCCGGAGAACAGCGTCTTTCTAACTTTTTAATCTGGCAAGCAGCTTATTCAGAACTTTATTTCTGTTCAAAACTTTGGCCCGATTTTAGTGAAGAAGATTTAGATAAAGCCCTTGAAGATTTTGCTTTGCGTCAAAGAAGATTTGGGAAATAACAAAACATTATATGAGTAAACGGGTTTATGTCATAAACTCAAGAGGAGAAAAGGAGCCTTTTTCTTTTGAAAACGCGTATAACTCGGTAAAGAGAGCCGACGCTTCTCTTTCTTTGGCTGAAAAAATTACCGAAATTATTAAAAAAGATGCCTTTTCCGGAATTAAAACCTCTGACCATTGATTAAAGAAGCGGAAATTTTGTTAGAGAAAGATGCGTCTTAACATTGTGCGACCTTTTATACAGGAAAAACGCTGCATAATCACATTGTGCGACCTTTAATTAGTGGTAAAAGTGGAAAAAAACCGTTAGAATAGGCAACTAACGGTTTTTTTAATTCAAGATTATGTGTTTATACCTTAGCGAATCAAGGTTCTGCCGAGCGAAACGAGGCAGGTTCTTATTCTTTCAATTTTTTCCCGCTGTGAAATTGGCGATGTATATCTCTTAATCTTTTATTGGTAACATGGGTGTAAATTTGGGTGCTGGTGATACTTCGATGACCAAGAAATTCTTGAATAGTTCTTAGATCAACGCCCTGGTTTAATAAATCCGTTGCAAAGGAGTTATGACTAACTATTCCATCTGTAATAATATTCCCGGTCTCCCGATTTATTCCAAAATCATAGGTTGAGTATCTGCCCCAAGGTAATCGTGTTTTTCTCCTCAGTCTCAGCCATTTAATATTGTCAGCATAAGCAATTTTCTTTAATGTCTCTAAATAGTGAGAATGGTATTTTGAGGCATCCAATTGAGTAATGATTTTTTTAACCGTTTTTCTGAGCGGCACGAAATTATCAAAATATCTCCCTAAATAATTGATACTATGATTTTTTCTTAATTCCTCAATCCAAACTATTTTTTTCTTGACCGTATCTTGCTTAATCGTTTTTAGTAACTTTCCAACGGGCAATTTTTCACCTTCAAATTCAGGTTCAACCCTTAGAAATCTTTTTTTAAGCGTTTTAATATTTTTAATAAATTCTAATTGATCGGGCAAATGGAAAATATGAAGAGTATAAAATTTATGAGAGAAAATTCTTTTTTGAGGCAATGTAACATTTCTCTGCCGCCAATTTATATGACTATCGATGCCAAACCGCAAAAGACCCATTTGAATATCTTTTAATAAATCTAAACTTGAAGAGAAGAGTCGAATGTTACCGGTATTGCCCTCGGCGTCATAAAGCCCCGCTATGAATTCAGCCAGTTCTTCCAGGGGGGCAGAAAGAATTTGTTTAGGGGCCCGTCTGAGGTTGGCTCTATGCCCGAATCCAATATCCAGCGCGAATTCAACCAGTTCCGCATTATGTATTTTAAGTCGCCAGGAATTTTTATTTTTACTTTTGATTAGGGAAGGATTCAAGCCGAATAATTCCCGGACAAGATTTTGATAAAACTTTAAGATATTTTGATTTTTGTCGTCCAGAAGAATTGCCCGACGTTTTTTGTTTATCGTGCCATCGCCAAGAATATATCCCAAGAGTCTGGCAAAACGGAGTGCAACAAAAGAATTACTTTTTGTTTCAATTTCAATCTTTTTTATTCCCATTAAGTAGTTTCCGATTTCTAAATCCTTTGTCTTTTTTTCCTCAATTCCTTTTGAACCGACGACAAAGAGCCGATGTTCTGGAGAGCAAACAAGATTATAGCCGTCTGCCCAAAGAGAATATAAGGGAGTTATGTGATAACTTTTTTCTTCAATCTCTTGGTCGGTCAATTGGAGATTTTCCCAGTTGATTGTTTTGGCTTTGCTGGCTTTGTGGAAAAACAAATCTCTGGCCGAAATGATTGCGTCTGAAAGAATAATTCTGGTGGAAGGATGGAGACAGTGTCTCAAGGTATGGGGGGTGGTAAAAAGGGGCACTCCGGCTAAAATTGCGTATTTTTTAACAATTCTTTGGATGGATCTGGCAGTTAAACGTCCTTCTACGTCCTTTTTGGCCTTATAATGAATGAAAAGAGCCTTTTCTTTATCTTCCCGGCTAACCAGATATTTTTTAAGCCAGAGAAGGGCCCGTTCTGAAAAATAAATAGTTCGAGGATAGCTTCCTTTGCCAATAATTCCAAGTTCCAGGTCTTTTTTTCCGCTTATATCAGCAAATTGGTCTCGGTTTAGGGCTACAAGCTCGGCTATTCTTAATCCGGTTGAAAAAAGAACTTCCAAAATAGCCCTGTCCCGCAGCCCAGCTTCAGTTTTTGTATTCGGAGCCAATAAGAGCTTCTCAACATCTTCTAAGGCGAGAAATTTCACGACCTTTTCGCTTTTAGCATCTTTAGGAAGGGCGATTTTATCAGGAGGGAGACATTCTATATCTTTAGCCACAAAATAGCGCAGAAAGGCTCTCAGAGCGATAAGATAGTAGTTTTGGGTGATTCTTTTAAGAGACCTACCTTTTTTGCTCTGAAATCGGGATAAATATAAGCGATAGGACCAAATATGCTTTGGGGTGAGTTCGTGGGGTAAAAAAGCTTCCATTTGGCCCTTTTTTAGCCAGTCCACAAACTTTTTGAGGTAGTGATAATAGTTTTTCTGAGTTCTGTCAGCCAAACCTTTTTCAACCTCACAATAATCTAAAAAGTCAGAAATATGATTTATGATGGGCTCGGTTGATTTTTCCATAATATTTAGAGTGTTGAACGATTATTTTTCAGCGTAATTTCACACCGTTAGAAATTTCGAAATTTAAAGGGATTTCTATTATTCAAGGATTCCATGCCGAACAACGCTGAATTATTCAATGGTCTCATTATTATAAGGTGGGAGGATGGTCTTTAGGAACTACTCTTGCTCCGATACTAAACAGCGCTTTTTCATAATTGGGCGACGTTTCTTATACTTATAATAAAGGGTATAAAAACCCCTGTCAAGTGGAAAATTCCTATTCCCCTGCCACAAAGACTACAACCCACCCATTACCCAACAAGAAAAAGTATATACTTGGTTATTTTATTATTTCCTTAAATCTTTCCCAGAGTGATTTACCAACCTCTGGCGCTTCTTTTTTAAATTCCTGTTTTTCTTTTTCAAACTCCTCTTTGATAATTGGTTTTCTTTTTTCAATTTCTTCTTCCAGGGGCGGTTTTATCTTCTCCTGGAATATGCTGCTAACCCAGGGCCAAACTGTGCCTTTCCACCAATTTTTGGTCCAATCCCACATTTTGCTCCAAACCGGCACTGCTTCTTCTTTCCAGATTCTTTCTAAAATTCCGGGCAGCTTTTCTTTTGCTTCCCCCGCAAACTTCTCCCCCATTTCTTTTGCCTCTCCCAGGGTCTCAGGGGACTGTATTTGTTGGTTTTGAGCAAAACAAACTTGTGGTGAGTTTATCGAACCAAAACTCGGCAAAATCAATACAAAAATTAATAAAAAATTAATTATATTTTTGATTTTTCTTTCATGTCCCCTTTTAAGAGCTTCTTTTGGAATTTTGACAATTTGGTTTTCTATTACCTTAGCCATAATCTATTTTTATTATAATCTTTTTCTAAAAAACAGACAACCACTGAATTATTCAACGGTCTCAATTAAATTAAAAAAAACAGCTCGATAATTTTAAAAAATTCAAAATAATTTCTTCGCTTCTCTTATTCTTTTGAGACATTTTTCTTTCCCCAAAATTTCTGCTATTTCAAATGGCCCGGCCGAAGCTTCTCTTCCGGTGAGAGCAATCCTGAGTGGCCATAACAAATATCCCCTGTCCCCTATCTTACCGTCAGGCGGGCTCATTCTTTCAGCTTCCGGTAATAAAATTTTTTCTAAGTTCTCTTTTGTCCAATCGCCATTTTTTATTTTATGCAATAATTTTTCCAATTTGTCAAGAGAATGTTTAATTTCTTTATCGGCCGCATCTTGCCATTTTAAAAGCTCTTTATTATATTCTAACTTATCTTTGAAGAAAAAATCGACCAATTGAGGAATTTCTGATATTTTTTTTAGTCTTTCTTGGTATAAACCAACTATTTTTTTTAGTAATTCAAAATTAATTTCTTCCTTAGTTTCATTTACTATAAAATTTTCAAGAAATTCTATTCCCGGGGCCCCCAGAAAACTTATTTTGGGACCAATTTTTTGCGGTTTCGGTTTCGAGGTAATTAACCCTGTTTCAACTAAATAAGGGATACAAAGTTCGGTTAATTTATCTAATGATTTTTGGCGGATATAGAATCCGTTTAAATAATCTAATCTTTTGATATTAAAAACCGCTCCCCCTTTTTGAACTTTGCCCAGAGAGAACTCCTTAACCAAAGAGTTGAGGCTAAAAATTTCTCGCTCTCCACCCGGATTCCAACCCAAAAATGCCATAAAATTAACTATTGCTTCCGGTAAATAACCCTTTTTTTTAAAATCAGAAATGGAAAAAAAACCATGTCTTTTTGATAATTTAGTCCGGTCCGGTCCCAAAATTAAGGGCAAATGGGCATATTCCGGCCTGGAAAAACCGAGAGCTTCTTGAATTAAAATTTGCTTGGGGGTGTTGGAAATATGGTCTTCTCCCCTGATTACATGAGAAATTTTCATTTCAAAATCATCGATCACTACGGCAAAATTATATAAAGGAGTAACTAAGTCTTTAGCGATAGAAAAATCCCCGATTAGAAAAGAGTCAAATTCCAATCGTCCCCTGATAAGGTCGTTGAAAACTATTTTTTTATTAGGATTTTTAAACCTAAAAATGAATGGCCTTCCTTCTCCTAAATATCTTTTAATGGTCTCTGGAGATAAATCCCGGCATTTCCCGCTATAGCGAGGATTCTCGCCAATGCTCATTTGATATTGTCTTTGAGCTTCTAATTCTTCCTCCGAACAAAAACAGTAATAGATTTTTTCTTCTTTTAATAATTTCTCTAAATATTTGGCGTAAATTGGCAGTCTCTCGCTTTGCCGATAGGGTCCATAATTTCCCCCGGTATCTGGATTTTCTGAAGATTCAATCCCCAACCATTTTAAACCTTCTATAATATCTTTCTCAAATTCAGGAGATGATCTTTCCAGGTCAGTATCTTCAATTCTTAAGACAAAAATCCCTCTATTTTTTTTAGCAAATAAATAGTTAAATAAAGCGGTTCTGGCCGTACCAATGTGCAGTTTTCCTGTAGGAGAAGGAGCAATTCTTACTCGAATTTTTTGATTGAAGTCCATAAAGTATTTAATGGTCAGATGACAAATGAATGTCAACCGGTTAACTAACTAACTAACTAACTAACTAACTAACCTCTCTTGATTAATAATTACGCACCTGCGTAATTATTAATCATTGACGCATTTCTAGTTTCTTGTGTCAAAATAAATTTGAGGGTGTCGACATTCATTTGTCACTCAACCTTTAATAAATTAAATACTCGACAATATATCCAGCGATTATCTCGGCAGCCCTGGGACGAGAAAATTTTTTTGCCGCAGCTCGCATTTTTTTTAATTCATCCGGCTCGGAAAGAAGGTATTTTAATCTTTCTAAGAAAAAATGAGGAGTTAAATTCTTTTCTTCAATTACAATACACCCCCCCGAATTCTGATAAGCATAAGCGTTTTTGATCTGATGATTTTGAGCAGATTCCGGTAAAGGAATTAAAATGGAAGGTTTTCCAACCGCCGCAATTTCAAAGATGCTTCCTGAACCGGCTCGACTCACCACTAAATCAGATGTTTTTAGGGCATGCTTTAATTCAGTTTCGTTTAAAAAGGGAAAGGGATGATAATATTTCTCAAGAGGTTTTTGAATCATTATCCGGGCTTCTGTCTCAACCTGTTTAAAATTTTTAGAGCCCGTCTGATGAATTATCTGAAAATTATTAAGAAGTTGGGGTAAAATATTTAGTACCAGGTCATTAATTCTTTGAGACCCTTGAGACCCTCCTAAAATTAAAATTATCGGTTTTTCTTCACTCAAGCCAAAAAGTTTGACAGCTTCCCCCCTTGAACCTTCTAAAATTTCTTTTCGAATGGGATTTCCAACCGAAATCATTTTTTTAAAGGAAAAATATTCGATTTCTCTAACCGGAAAGGATACAAATATCTCTACCGAAACCTTGCTTATCAATCTATTGGAAAAACCGGGCGTAATGTCTGATTCGTGTAAAATAATTGGAGTTAAGAAAATCCAACCTAAAAGCGAGGTGGACAAAGAACCATAACCTCCTTTACTAAAAATCAAATCAGGAAAAAGAAGAAAAACATAAAAAAAACTTTGCAAAAATCCAATTGGTATCTTTAAAATATCAAGCAAATTTTGAAAAAAGGAGTTTAGGTCCCAATATCTTCTGATTTTCCCGGCCAAAATCGTTTTAACTTTAATTCCTTCTCGGGAAAGTAAAAATGTTCCAAATTCATCTTTTGGGCCAATGTAATAGAATTGAAAATCGGGTCGAATTTTTCTTATTTCTCTACAAACAGCAATGATTGGAAAAACATGACCTCCGGTTCCACCACCGGTAAAAATTATACGCATACTTTTAAAATTCTAAACTCTAATTTCTAAATCCTAAACAAAATTCCAAATTCCAATATTCTAAATTCCAAAGGTATTTGTAATTTGTGATTTGGGATTTGTTTAGAATTTCGCCTGCCTGCGCAGGCAGGGATTTAGGATTTAGGATTTGTTTGAATATCGTGAGATATTCAAAAGTATCCCTACCCCCATCAACTCGGCTATTAAGTGTGAGCCCCCGTAACTGATAAAAGGCAGAGGAATACCGGTCAAGGGTAGAATTCCTGCTATTGAACCGATGTTTACAAACCCCTGAATTACAATCCATGAGGTTATTCCTAGGGCTAAAATTTGAAAAAATTTATTTGAAGCTTTTTTTGAAATTTTGAAGCCCTGCCGAGCAAAAACTAAAAAAAGGGTTATTAAAAATAAACTTCCAATGAAACCGGTTTCTTCGGCAAAGACGGCGAAAATTGAATCTGAGATTGATTGAGGTAAAAATCCATACTTTTGAATTCCCATGCCCATTCCCCGGCCCCAAATTCTCCCGGAACCTATAGCAATTAAAGCCTGATTGATTTGATAGCCCATTCCCATCGGATCCATCCCCATTTTTAGAAAAGTTAAAAGTCTATTTAATCTATAAGAAGCAATCGTAATCAGGCCAATTAACGCAGCTATTCCCGCCAAAATTAAGAAAATGGTGTGGGAAAGTCGAGTATTGGCTGCGAAATACATTAAAATTGCTGTCAAAATAATTATTCCCAAGGTACTGATGTCCGGTTGAAAAATTAGAAG
>Ga0210049_1006134_pt1 | contig 10109 bp, 19 predicted proteins | sample CryGeyCG2014_300_2_FD_183964 | JGI IMG/M metagenome (GOLD analysis project Ga0210049, IMG submission 183964) | Groundwater microbial communities from aquifer - Crystal Geyser CG06_land_8/20/14_3.00 (SPAdes) (version 2) | ecosystem: Environmental > Aquatic > Deep subsurface > Groundwater | place...
ACAAAAAACAACAATACGAAAAGCAGCAGCACAAAAAATAGGAAAAAAAATAGGAGAAACAGTAGCGCAAAAAATAATACGGCTGAGAAAGACACGAAGAGCAGTAATAGCGCAAAAATCAAAAAGACAAATACGAGAAATATTACGACCAAATCCAAGAAATAAACAGACAACTTCAAAACTATTCCCTGGCGCAGAAAAAAGCAGAATTATTCCTTATTCCGAGAGTAGCCACCATAGTTATTACGGTCCGAAAAGTCACAAGCTCTTTAATGAAGGATACAGTGTGGAAAGGAATAAAAGAATATATAATAGCATAGAAGCTTATGACAATAGAGTATTGCTGGATGTGCTTCAACATCCGTGGCTTCACAGAAAAAACTAAAAATATATTATAATATAATATAATATAATATAATATATAATATAAAAAAATAATAAAATGGTACGAAGACGCATAAACAAGACAAAAAGAACATACACGAGAGCAAGGGGGGGATTACCAAATATCCTTCAAAATCCGATAGCAATAGGTGCACTTACAGCAACGATAAAAAATATGGTAAACGGGCAACCACCGATAGATATTCAAAGCATTCAAAGGAGGGTAACGCAACCCAATGCAAAAAATCCGTTGATATACCTGTTAGCGGGCTATTTTTTCAAAAATAAACCGTTGATGGCAATTGGAGCTTTTCAAATAGTTGACCCACCAGTACCAGAAGACATCGATGATATGTCGGACGAAGAAATTGAAGCACGATTGGAAGAAATTGATGAAGAAGGTGAGGAAAAAAAAATATGTGTTCATTAAAATAATTTAAAAAATATAAAATATAAAAATAAAATAAAATAAAATGGCAGCATATAAACTATATGTCATATTAGAGAACTTAAATGTAACAGGAAAGTATATTACAAATTTGTACACTGCTGATGATACACCGACGCATGACCTTACGCTTCCGTCCGGGTCTACAACGTATACCCTACCAGGCGCAAGTGATGTAGATGAAAAAGAAGTATATATAATCAAGGATGTCATTGTGATTGGCACACCAGCGGTAACAAACGAATATATTCAAATTTGGTTGAACGACAAGGACACATCTGATGTTATCATTCTTGGCGCAAATATGGGTACAACGGTGGGCAGACAGTTTGAAAAAATGGAATACCTCATAGGGGAAGGGACACCTATAAAACTAAAACAGGCATAAGGATGGTTCAAACTGTAAAAACTCTGACACTATCATCGCAAGAAAAAAGTATATTAATTAAAAAACCAACGGTTTTAAATCGGATTTTTTTTTCCATCAGGGCGTTTGCTGACGATAATCTGTGGTACCAATCGAAGATTTCTTTCGATGACCCTCTTTTTCATACATTTTATATCCTCAACGGGCCTGCGAAATATTTTGAGAGTGAAGGAGTTGATATTTTTCAAGGAAATATTTGGGTTTTTAACACATCGTCAGTGTCATTACAGTACACCTCAACCGAAATATTACATTAATTTATTTTTTTTTATTTAATACTTCGTTAACGAAAACAAATTGATAATGGAAGGAGTTGCTATGTTCTCCTTCCAATAAAAATAATAATACATAGCAAAAATATATCTAAACATAACACAATATGAAATACATGGCAAAATATTTTCAGGCACATGATGATACTTCGGAGTATTATCATAATATTAATGTAATTCAGAAGCAGTGTCAGCAAAAATTAGAAACACAAGAATTATGTTCTATTGCGTGTATGAATAACTACGCACTTTCTGAAAATATACTTTCTTCTAATACTATAGCATCAAAAGGTTTTTTTCAAACCGCAGCACAAAAAGCATTACAAAATTCCCAAATTGATGAGGCGTTCAAAATTGCGGAGCAATATATTGAAGCAACCAAAAGAAAATTCTTTCGATTTCTTGATGTCGAAACAGGAAAAATTATTATTGTGAAGTCGCTCAACAGATTTGATGAAGACTACGTACTTTTAGCAAAAAAGAAACTTCAAGGGCTCAAAAATATAGGAAGGGGGCATGACCTTATGCATATTACTCTTACTATTTCCCATACGGAAAATGCTAATTATATTGAAAAATATCGGTTGCTCAAAAATAAATTTAATGACTTTATGTACTTTTATAGGCGGTTGATGAAAAAAAATATTGATTATCTTTCTACTTATGAAGTGACTACGGCGAACGATGGGCGATTTCATCAACACATACATCTTATCGTTATCGGTCAGGGCTATCTTCCGAAAAAAACAGTTGCACTCTTATCGGCAAAATGGAAAAAAATAACAGGTAGTCAATATATTCACTTTAAATATATTTCAAGTCGTAAGCACATAGATATTTTTTCATATGTAATGAAATATATCACGAAAGAATTTACGAATGTTAGTTTAACAGCGGTTCTTCTGTTTTCGTTGAAGGGGAAAGCGTATACTATGTCTCAGCGCCTTTCACATATGATATCAGAAAAAACCGTAGAAATTGGTTCAAAAAAATACAAATATATAGATGCGTTCGAAGCCCAAGATATTTTTTACGGCTACAACATTTCCGAATACGACCCAGCTTCTCTCACATTTTTTTACACTTTTATTTCGGAGGAAGAAAAAATGAAGCTTCTTTCCGAAGGTATGCAACAGGCGGAAGCCAGGCAAAAAATACAAAAAGAGGAGGAAGAAGCAGATAAAAGAGCTATGATGATGAAAGAAAAAAACAGCTTTAATAAAATAATAAAAATAAAATAAAACAAACAAGATGAAAAGCATAGAAGCGAGTGTGGGCGCAGTTCTCACACAGGAAAAAAAAGAAGAAGTAGAAGCAAAAACAGAAGTAGAAGAAGAAGAATATATTGAACATCAAAACGAGATGTATTTCTTTTTGGAGGAGCGTCCCGAATACCGCATATCAGCAGTGGGTCGGTGGCTTGAAAACTCAAAAGGCGAAGTGGTCGGAGACGCAGACACATATTTCTTACACATCATGAATGGTAGCAGGTGTGATAGAGTGTGGGATTGTATAGATGGGTGGTCGGAGCAGGACGAAAGGACGGAAGAAATATGGGAAACTCTCTGTATGTGCATCGAAGAAACTGATGGTCTTGAACAAATTATTTGTGATGAAGAAAGTTTTGGTGTATAAAAAAAAATAGGTGAAAACAAGAAAAATAAACAAAAACAACATGGAAAAAGCAATATATTCAGGACATCAAAATATACAAAGGTATAAAATATCAAATGAATATAGTGTGATGTTTTTCACTATTGGACGATGTGCATTTTTTCGGTATTTTGAGGACGACGGGATAGATGTTAGTTCAATCGATAGAAGTTGCGTTCTACCTATGCTATCGGGTGAAGAAATAGAAAAACTATCCAAATTTTTGGACGAAATTAAAAAAGAATATAATAACTATATCTTTTAAAAAATAAAAATGGTAAGGAAAAAAATAGATGAAAATAAAAAAATGCGGAAAGAATATAACGCACGAGGAGAAAGAATATATGAAAACTCGATAAAAAGAGAAAACGCAAAAAAATAAGAAAAATAAAATAAAAGAAGATGAAAAATACAACAAAAAAAACACAATCGGTCGTAGATGTATTTTCCATAGATGGAAAACGCACGGGGGTAAGTCGTCCTCTTGAATACGAAGGCGAGAAGTATATATGGGTGGAAAATGAAATGGTGTTATATCTTCGAGAAAATCCGAAGTGCCAGGTGCAGGCAGTCGGAGTATGGCGTGAAAACATGCAGGGTAAAATGCTAGGGAATATAGATACATATTTTCTTCACGTTTGCACAGGTAGGCGTTGTAATAACGTGTGGGCATGTCTGAGTGGGTTGACGGTGCCTGACAAAAAAACAGCGGAAGAGTGGGGAACAATCTGTCGACACATTGAAGACCTTCCGAACCTCGAAAAAATCATTTGTACGGAAAAAAGAGTCGAAGTATAAAAAAAAATAGAAAAAAATAAAATCAAAAAAATAAACAAAAACAAGATGATAAAAACAAAAGCGAGCGTGGGCGCAGTTCCCCCGCAGATGGAGAAAATTAAAAAAGGTATTTTAGGTATGGCATTTAAAAAAATAGATAATATGAGGGAGCAGTCAGACGATATAGACAGGATGAATTTAGAATTTTACAACATGGTTGGAAAAACATATGGTCCGCAAACAATTTTTGAGCAGCACCGGACAACCATAAAAATAGATACATTCCGAAGAGACATAGGAAAAAGATGGGCAGAAAATATGAGGAAAAGAGAAGAAATATATGAAATCATCGACATGCTTTACGAGCTCGCAAAAATTGAAACCGAAAATCCTGATGCTGAAAGGTCGAAACAGATGTCTTGGGCGGAACTTCGCAGAAAAATACAAGAAAAAATGATAAAAACATTATCTCGATGAAAACAAAAAAAAATAAATATAAGGAAAAAGAAGCAGAAAAAAGGCGAAAAGAATGGGACAAAACGAGACGGGAGATAAATAACAAAAAATGGATGTTGGGGGTATGATCATATAGCACACAAAACACCCGAAATCTCCACCCGCTTTGACAACACGCAATACTTTTAGTTTTTTTGTTTTACTTTTTTTCCTAAAAAAAGTAATATATTAATAATATCTTAAAAGAATATTAATATTAATCAAATGAAATGTTAAATTTTCTAAAAAAAAATACAGTTGATGAAAAGGAAATTATTGAAATAAAAAAAAAAATAGCATACATAGAAACCGATATGGTAATATTAAAAACACAGTATGAAAAGTTACTTGGTAGGTATAAAATTGAAGCGATGACAGACGCACGAGCAAAGAAAAAAGAAGACGACATAGACATTCAAAAAATAATTGCAGAAATAACAACAAATCCGAACACGAGTATACAAAAAATAGTAGCCGAAAACCCGAAAATAATTGAAAAATTATTAAAAAGCTTTTAAGATATAATATATATTGTATAATATATAATATAATATAATATAATAATAAAATGGCTCTTCCATTCTTTTTTCTCTCATACGCAAGTCGGATAATCCCGGTAATTGCAACAATAGGTACTGCACTTTTCAGGTTCATGTCAAAAAACCCAAAAATAATAGGTGGAACAGTATCAGTTCAAGCGGTATCCTCTGCAATTCAATCACACGAAGGCACAGAAAAAGAAAAAATTGAAATTGTGAATGAAATCGGGAAAGAAGATCCACAACTCAGGGCTGAATTGTTCAAAAATGTATTTTATCCAGGCGCAAATATTGTGTCAAATATTCTTCCTTATTTAGTCGTACTCATAATTATATATATTATTATCAAAAAATGAAAATAATAACTAACAATCACTCACAAAGCACGAAAATATCAGATTTACTTATGTTCGTTTTTAGTACAGCATATTTTGTAGCAGGATTATGCTTTGCGAAAGACTTATTTGCGTGTTTATTATTTTTATTGTGCGTTATTACGATCATAAGTATTAAATATTTAAAAATATCCGAAAATGAATAAAAATATAATAATTGCGGGCGCAATAGCCATAGGAATATATCTATTTTCACAAGGAAAATCAATATTTTCAGCAGCAGCATCACAAACAACGAGGCAAAGAATAGCACAAAAAGCAGCAGCACGAAAAGCAGCACTACGAAAAGCGGCAGCGCAAAAAATAGGAAAAAAAATAGGAGGAACGGTAGGGAAAAAAATGCTACAAAAAAAAATAGGACAACCAATCACACGGGCAGCACACATAGCAGCAGCACGAAAAGCAGCACTACGAAAAGCGGCAGCGCAAAAAATAGGAAAAAAAATAGGGGAAACAGTGGCACAAAAAATAATACGGCTGAAAAAGACACGAAGGGCAATAATAGATCAAAAATCAAAAAGACAAATACAAGAAATACTACGGCCAAACCCTAGAAAAAAACAAGCGAGTTCAAAACTATTCCCTGGCTCGGAAAGAAGCAGAATCATCCCTTATTCCGAAAGTAGCAGGCATAGTTATTATGGTCCGAAAAGTCACAAACTCCAAAATGAAGGATATCGTGTAGAAATGAATAAAAGAATATATAATGGTATAGAAGCATATGACAATAGAGTATTGATGGATGTACTTCAACATCCGTGGCTTCACAGAAAAAAATAAAAATATAATATAATATAATATATAATATATAATATATAATATAAAAATAATAAAATGGTAAGAAGGCATATAAATAAGGTAAAAAGAACATATACAAGAGCAAGAGGCATACTCGGAACTTCAAATATCTTTCAAAATCCAGTAATAATAGGTACACTATCGGGGATATTCCACAATGTCGCAAATGGACAACCACCTATAAATATTTCTAGCATTCAAAAGAGAATAACACAGCCGAACGCAAAAAATCCACTCATATATCTCTTGGCAGGATACTTCCTCAAAAACAAACCGTTGATGGCGATTGGGACATTCCAAATTGTTGACCCACCAGCATCGGAAGATATAGACGATATGTCAGATGAAGAAATTGAAGCACTGTCGGAAGAAATTGAAGAAGAAGAAGAAGGTAAAAAAATATGCATTCATTAAAATAATAAAATAATTTAAAAAATATAAAATATAAAAATAAAATAAAATAAAATGGCAGCATATAAACTATATGTCCTATTAGAGAACTTAAATGTAACAGGAAAGTATATTACAAATTTGTACACTGCTGATGATACACCGACGCATGACCTTACGCTCCCGTCCGGGTCTACAACGTATACCTTACCAGGCGCAAGCGATGTGGATGAAAAAGAAGTATATATAATCAAGGATATCATTGTGATTGGTACACCTGCGGTAACCAACGAATATATTCAAATCTGGTTGAATGACAAAGACACATCCGATGTCATTATTCTCGGCGCAAATATGGGTACGACGGTAGGCAGACAGTTCGAAAAAATGGAATATCTCATTGGAGAGGGTACACCTGTGAAATTAAAACAGGCATAAGGATGGTTCAAACCGTTAAAACTCTGACACTATCACCGCAAGAAAAAATTATCTTGATCAAAAAACCAACAGTTTTAAATCGGATTTTTTTTTCCATACGAGCACTTTCAGACCTAACAACATGGTATCAATCGAAGGTCTCGTTCGATGACCCTCTTTTTCATACATTTTATGTCCTCAACGGGCCTGTGAAATACTTTGAAGCTGAAGGCGACGATATTTTTCAGGGAAATATCTGGGTTTTGAACGCATCGACAGTGTCCTTACAATACACATCAACCGAAATATTACATTAATTTATTTTTTTTTATTTAATACTTCGTTGACGAAAACAAATTGATAATGGAAGGAGTTGCTATGTTCTCCTTCCAATAAAAATAATAACACATAGCAAAAATATATCTAAACATAACACAATATGAAATACATGGCAAAAAATTTTCAGGCACATGATGATACTTGGGATTATTATCATCGCAAGGATGTTGTTCAAAAGCAGTGTCAGCAAACTTTAAAGACAGAAGAGGTGGAAGAATTATGTTCTATTGCGTGTATGAATAACTACGCACTTTCTGAAAATATACTTTCTTCTAATACTATAGCATCAAAAGGTTTTTTTCAAACCGCAGCACAAAAAGCATTACAAAATTCCCAAATTGATGAGGCGTTCAAAATTGCGGAGCAATATATTGAAGCAACCAAAAGAAAATTCTTTCGATTTCTTGATGTCGAAACAGGAAAAATTATTATTGTGAAGTCGCTCAACAGATTTGATGAAGACTACGTACTTTTAGCAAAAAAGAAACTTCAAGGGCTCAAAAATATAGGAAGGGGGCATGACCTTATGCATATTACTCTTACTATTTCCCATACGGAAAATGCTAATTATATTGAAAAATATCGGTTGCTCAAAAATAAATTTAATGACTTTATGTACTTTTATAGGCGGTTGATGAAAAAAAATATTGATTATCTTTCTACTTATGAAGTGACTACGGCGAACGATGGGCGATTTCATCAACACATACATCTTATCGTTATCGGTCAGGGCTATCTTCCGAAAAAAACAGTTGCACTCTTATCGGCAAAATGGAAAAAAATAACAGGTAGTCAATATATTCACTTTAAATATATTTCAAGTCGTAAGCACATAGATATTTTTTCATATGTAATGAAATATATCACGAAAGAATTTACGAATGTTAGTTTAACAGCGGTTCTTCTGTTTTCGTTGAAGGGGAAAGCGTATACTATGTCTCAGCGCCTTTCACATATGATATCAGAAAAAACCGTAGAAATTGGTTCAAAAAAATACAAATATATAGATGCGTTCGAAGCCCAAGATATTTTTTACGGCTACAACATTTCCGAATACGACCCAGCTTCTCTCACATTTTTTTACACTTTTATTTCGGAGGAAGAAAAAATGAAGCTTCTTTCCGAAGGTATGCAACAGGCGGAAGCCAGGCAAAAAATACAAAAAGAGGAGGAAGAAGCAGATAAAAGAGCTATGATGATGAAAGAAAAAAACAGCTTTAATAAAATAATAAAAATAAAATAAAACAAACAAGATGAAAAGCATAGAAGCGAGTGTGGGCGCAGTTCTCACACAGGAAAAAAAAGAAGAAGTAGAAGCAAAAACAGAAGTAGAAGAAGAAGAATATATTGAACATCAAAACGAGATGTATTTCTTTTTGGAGGAGCGTCCCGAATACCGCATATCAGCAGTGGGTCGGTGGCTTGAAAACTCAAAAGGCGAAGTGGTCGGAGACGCAGACACATATTTCTTACACATCATGAATGGTAGCAGGTGTGATAGGGTATGGGACTGTATAGATGGGTGGTCAGAGCAGGACGAAAGGACGGAAGAAATATGGGAAACTTTATGTATGTGTATTGAAGAAACTGATGGACTCGAGCAAATAATTTGTGACGAGGAAAGTTTTGGGGTGTAAAAAAAATAAAATCAAAAAAATAAACAAAAACAAGATGAAAAACAATACAAAAAAAACACAGCCATTAGTAGATGTATTTTCTATAGATGGAAAATATAAAGGAGTGAGCCGCCCTGTAGAGTATGAAGGAGAGAAATATATATTAAAGGAAAATGAGGTGATTTTTTACCTCCGAGAGAACCCAAACTGTCAGGTGCAGGCGGTAGGGACATGGCGCGAAAACATGCAAGGTAAAATGTTAGGGAATATAGATACATATTTTATTCATGTTTGCACCGGTAGGCGCTGCAATAACGTGTGGGCATGTCTGAGTGGGTTGAAGGTGTCTGACAAAAAAACAGCGGAAGAGTGGGAAACAATCTGTCGACACATTGAAGACCTTCCGAATTTGGAAAAAATCATTTGCACGGAAAAAAGAGTTGAAGTGTAAAAAAAAAATAGAAAAAAATAAAATCAAAAAAATAAACAAAAACAAGATGGATATAGCAAAACTATTCGGACACCAAAATAGTGTAAAGTATAAAATATCAAAAAAATATAGTGTGAGGTTCTACACAATTGCAGCATATGCTGTATTTCGATATTATGAGAAAAGAGAATATGGAACATGGGAAATAGGTCGAGACAGCATGTTAGGGCGGCTTTCAGAAGATGAATTAAAAAAATTGTTCAAATTTGAGGCTGGAAAAAAAGAAAAATACAAAAAATATCAAGTATATGGTATGTGGGAAAATGAATGAAAAAATGAAAAAAGAATACAACGCAAGAGGTGAAAGAATATACAAAAACCCGATAAAAAGAGAAAATGCAAAAAAATCAAAAAAATAAACAAAAACAAGATGATAAAAACAAAAGCGAGCGTGGGCGCAGTTCCCACGCAGATGGAGAAAATTAAAAAAGGTATTTTAGGTATGGCATTTAAAAAAATAGATAATATGAGGGAGCAGTCAGACGATATAGATAGGATGAATTTAGAATTTTACAACATGGTTGGAAAAACATATGGTCCGCAAACAATTTTTGAGCAGCACCGGACAACCCTAAAAATAGATACATTCCGAAGAGACATAGGAAAAAGATGGGCAGAAAATATGAGGAAAAGAGAAGAAATATATGAAATCATCGACATGCTTTACGA
>Ga0210049_1006138_pt1 | contig 10106 bp, 10 predicted proteins | sample CryGeyCG2014_300_2_FD_183964 | JGI IMG/M metagenome (GOLD analysis project Ga0210049, IMG submission 183964) | Groundwater microbial communities from aquifer - Crystal Geyser CG06_land_8/20/14_3.00 (SPAdes) (version 2) | ecosystem: Environmental > Aquatic > Deep subsurface > Groundwater | place...
GTTTTGAGGATGTTTTCAACCCTTTTAGCAACTCTTCCTATCTTTATAAACTTCGTTGTGTAATTTTTTGATACAATTGTATCATATTATATACTTTGGTGTTTTTATCGCCACAAGGTTGCCTCCTGTGTCTGTCAACCCGGTCACAGAACCCAAACCGTCAAATAGATAATAAAACTTACCTTGTGCTGTTTCAATGCTAATTGGCTCATCCAACACATTCGGATTCTGAACATACCTCGCAATAATGTTTCCATTTTCATCTAAATCAAATGTTGGGTCAAAACAAATCGTGTAAATTGTTATATCATTAACCGTTTTGCTTATCCTCTTACCAGACGGACCACAGGCACCACAATCACCGTATGTGCTATCAATGCCTGTGAGAGTTGGGCAGGAGCAGTAGTTGAATGAAAGATTTTCCATAACTGTGAATTAGGTTAGGATGATAAATATGTTGTGATTTGATTGAGTAGAATACGGAGATATCAACAACGTTCATATGATTCCTCTCCATATCATGCTTCAGACCAATAATACCCATGTCTGTTGACATTACAGGTCTGAAACAGGCATTATCGTTATTTATATTATCAAAGTATAAATAATCTTGAAAATAAGAAATAATATGAGAAACAATAATGAAAGGCACCATAAATAAACAATTCCACGTTTCCCCCTGAATAAAAATTCCATCATTTTCTCTACACGGCTTTCTACCTGTGTTTTTTCTTGAGAAGACATTTGTTTCTGAAAATATGTTAAAAGTAAGATGGAAAAAAGAAGAAGAGAAGGACCGAGAAGAAAAAAACTATTCATTGTGCTGATATATAAGTAGAAAAATAAAAGAAAAAGAAATATCGCATTTGCCAATAGTAGAATTTTTCTCTCTTTTTTACTAAGCATAGTTTTCATTGGCCACAAGATTTCCCCCTAACTCCTAACCCCTGACTTCTGCAAATCGCAGATTTGCATATTACGGAATTTGCTTTGCAAATTCCTAATATCTCAGGAAAAACGCTTTGCGTTTTTCCGTGAGAGGAGTGAGGAATTACTTTAGTAATTCCGAAACTACTAACTACTCTCATCTCTCCACCTCAGCCATAGATTCATCATTTGGTGTCATGCTTATTTGTATCCTTGATGGGAATCTTTCAGAGACCTCTGTGAGATGTGTTATGAGTATGATTTTTTCAAAGAACTTTCCCATGTCAAAAAGTTTTTTCACAAAAAGCTCCCTGCTGACCTCTGTGTCAAGTGAGCCTAAATCTCCTTCATCAATAAACAATGTTTTCATCCTACCATATGTTTTACCAACCTGCGGCAATGATGATAGTTCTTTTGCTATTGCAAACCTGAGTGCGGCATTGATTTGTGTTTTTTCACCACCAGAAAACTCCTGAACATCATGCCACAGGGTGTCAGGGCCTACAACGTTTATTTTAACACCATATTTTTTGTTCTCCTCGTATGTTTCCATTTTCACATTGTTGAATCTTGAGTCGGTCAGGTCTGAAAGATTTTTTGATGTCTCAATCTCAAGATGAGGCAGCAGCTTATTTATTGCATACATAACTATGCCTTTTTTATGGAATATGTTTTCCTTGAGTAGAGTAATAATCTCAGATGTTTCTCTTAAATTATTGCATTTTTTTTCTTCTTCTTCCACCTCCTTTTTTATGTTATCCAGTTCCCTTATTTCATCATTAAGATATTCAATGTCCCTTTCAAGCGAAATGACGATTCTGTCCTGCTGTTTTCTTTTTTCCTCAATTATTTTGATTTCCTCCTCCGTTTTTTTGTATTTTGTTTCAAAAGCCCCTATCTCTTTTAAATGTATTTCCTTTTCCTTTAAATCTTCCTCGTTTTCCTTTTTTTGTTTTTTCAGATTTTCAATAAGAATGGTAACGTCCCCAATCCCCTGAAATTCTTTTCTTTTTAAATCAAGTTTTTCTTTCATTTCCTGTTTTTTGCTTACCAGAATCCTCAGTTCAGAAAACCTTTTTTTCTGATTCTCATCAAAACCTGTTTCGTCTATGAATTTTTGTTTTTGCCTGATTAATCCATCAATCTCAATCATTTTATTCCTGTAATTTTTTTCAGCATTACTCAAATCCTTTTTTATTGTTTCTATTTGCCTTTCTATCTCTGATCTGAGAAATGAGTCCGCATTGATTTTTTTCACACTGATTGAAATATCCTTTATTTCCTTTTCGGCATCCTTTTTCTCCCTGAGTATTTCCTGTTTAATTCTGTCTTCGAGTTTCCATCCAATCTCTTTTTCTATCCTGCTAATTCTTTCCTTCAATCCCCCTTCTGCCCTAAGAAGGGAAAACGCTTTGTCTTTGTCAATGTCTGTTGTCAGATTTTTTTCTCTGTTTTCCAACACCTGAATGCGCTCTGATAATTCATCCATGCCTTTTTTGTATTCTGTTTCCAGCCTGTTTTTTTGCTCAATAAAAAGCGCTTTTTCCCTTTCCAAAACTTTGATATTTTGTATTTTTTCCCTAAGTTTGTCCCCTTCATCTCTCAGACTTTCATAGTCAGCTGTTTCCTTTTCCAGCTTTCCTATTTCATCCTTTAGAAGTTTAATCATCCCCTCTTTTTTACCAGCATCAGATAGTTTTTTCTCTATGTCCTGAAGCGATTCTTTCCTTGACTCAATTTTTGCCTTAATTTTTAGGTACTCATCATGCCTTTTTGAAAGTTCAACCTGTTCCTTTTCTTTTTCATCAAGAATCTTTACTATGTCTTTTAACTTTCTTTTTTCTTCCTCAAATTGCTTGTTTTTTTCTTTTAGGGTTTTTGTTTTCTCAGGAAGCTTGGCAACCCGCTCATTCTTGACAGAAATTCTTGCTTCAGTACTTTTTATGTCCAGCTGAAGAGTCCTCAGTTTCTCCGATGCAAGGCTTTGCGCTTTCTCAAATGTTTCAAGCCTGAAAAGTTTTTGAAATATCTCAAGGCGCTCAGAGCCTGCTTCAGCACCAAGCTGCTTCATTTCCTCCTGCCTAACAAATGTTGAGTTCCTGAAGCCTGTGTAATCAAGACCAACAATATCCTTTATTTTCTCATCAATTTCAGGTATGCTTCCTGGGATTGCTTCATCATTCATCTTCAGGGTTACATAAGATTTACCTGTGCTTGTCAGTCCTCTTTTAACCTCATATTTGTTGCTTCCCTGATAAAAAAATAGTTGCACATAACCATCATTTTTGCATACATCCTCAATTTTCACACCAGGCAGATCTGTTCTGGATGTTGATTTGTACAACGCAAATGTGATTGCATCAAGTATTGTTGTTTTACCAGAGCCTGTTTTTCCAACAATCACAGTAAATTTTTCAGGAAAAACAATTGTTGTTTTATCAGTGTATCTCATGAATTTTTTCATTTCAATGCTGTCTATGATAAAACCGCCTGCCCCTAGATTTGGTTGATCTTTTAGATTCAGAATATTCTTTGTCTCTTTGTCTTTGTGAATAAATGATTCTAATGTTCTCATTCCAAAACCTCTTTGAGAATATTACTGCCCTCATTCAGCAGTTCATCTTTCCTGGGATTCTTTGCATAGTTGAGTTCTATAAATTCCCTCAGCAAATCATAGGGGTTTGTTGTGAAACTTATGAGACCAATTTTTTCACCCTTTTTTTCAACCCATCTGATATCATAATAAAATGCGTTTTTCAGCTTTTCGTTTATTTTATCTTCAGAAACTTTGGTTCTAAATCCTTCAGGCAGTGTGACCTCCAGCCTGATCATTTTCCCAGCAGTATCACCAATGCTTTTTAGAATCTTTTCATTTGGCTCCTCATCAGGCATTACCTCAACATTGATTTTCATCATATCCCTGACAGGCAGTTCTATAAAATCCCATGATCTTTCTTTAATAGACAGTGAAATAAAACCCTTAGGATCATTTCTTTCTCCCCAGTCAATCCTTTCAACAGCACCTGGGTAAACAATCTCAGTATTTCCAATTTTACCCATTGATTGATGCAGATGGATATGCCCAAAAACAGCAATATCAAGGTTATCAGGTATCATATCCTTTGTGAAAGAAAACTCACCTGGCAGAACCTCAGGACAGGATGTCTCCCTGATTTTTGCCCCTTCAACATAGTAATGCGCAAACAAAATAGTGTAATCCGCATCTATTTCTGATTTTTCCTTAAGCCAGTTTTTTATTAATTTTTGACCTGTTGTGAACATCTGCTCAGGGGGTATATCCTTTCCCAGTTTGTTTTTCACCATTAATGCAATGCTGTCAGGATGCATGTATGGCATTATGATGCATCTAACCTTTTTATCATCAATAACAATTTCCTCAACAGAGGGCTCCCTGTAAACGTTAACATGGGGGTAGCCTCTGAAATCATCAATTGATGTGCCTTTTTTTGATGAATGAGGCTGATCATGATTCCCAGCAAGAATCCAGACATCTACATTGTTTTTTCCTAACGGCTCAATAACATCCTTTCTAATCATCTCCCTATAGGTTGGCGAAATATGGGTTCTGTCAAACAAATCTCCCACAATAACAAAAAGTTTTGACCTATTTTCAATTGCAAAATTTGCTGCTTTCACAAGGTTTCCATGAATATCAAGCGCCCGCTCAGATATTCCTGTTTCAACATCCAGATTAAAGCCAAAGTTTATGCCCTCATGCACATCAGCAACAGCAACAATATCATTCATCAACACTTTATGGGTGTAAAGGATTAAAAATGTTTGCTGGAATGGTTAGATTTTTCTCCTGTCCATCTCATTATTTACAATCGTTATGCAGTGACTCGCATGCATTTTCTCAGGCCCGAGGCTAACTGTTTTCGCATTATATTTTTTCAGTATTTTTTCCTCATCCTCTGTTAAATCCTTTTCATCACCAAGAACAAAAACAGCATCATCTTGAAAGTCAGTTTGTCTTATATCATCTCCTTCCTCCCTCAAATATATTATCTGCACCTTTAAATCCTTTAAGACATCCTCAAAAGTTTGTCTTGAAACATAAATACCAGGCGTTGATCTAATTTCTCCATTTTTTGTTTCTTTCATCAGAGCATTCCTGATAAGCGCCCCAGTGCTTCTCTCATCAGGATTCAGATACTTTAATTCAGAGCCGACTAAATGTATTGTTTTCGGAGGCTCAGGTTCACCAAGGAGAACAAGATATATTTCAGTATCTCTTCTTATGTTTCCAGATAAAAAGAATGTAGCATTTATGCATCTGAGCAGAACATCAAGTCTGCCTGTTGAGCCGCACAAATCATTCAGAGCAAAATCACCTGATGTTTTAGCCCTGTGACCTATGATGATGAAGGTGCGCATGCTGAGGTATATGTGTTTGAATGATTAAACAGTTTTTCTTGTGCTGCACTACATCCCAGCATCAGCAAACTACACGGAACTAAAGTTCCGTGCGTTTACAAATTGAATTACTACAATTTTCCACTATAGAACTACATCTTGAATATGTTGGAAACAAAGTTTCCAACTATTCACAAGTGGAAGCGAAGCTTCCACTGTGTGAAAGATGTAGCGTTCGTTCAATTTGTAAACTTCAAGGACTTCATCAAACTCTTTTTCATTCTTCTGTTCCCAGCAAAACCCTTTACAGCCCTTTTTGACATGTTATAATATTTCAGCAATGCTTTCACGTCCTTTGGCTCGCATCCTGAGCCGAGCGCGATTCTTTTCACCCTTGAGGTTTTTACTATGCTTGGGTTTTCCATCTCCTCATCATTCATGCTATCCATGATGATTTTGAATTTTTTCAATTTTTCCTGTGTTTCCTTCATCTTGTCATCTGATAGTTTACCACTCATTCCAAAAGGCAGCATGTCAACAATCTTTTTTAGTGGACCCATACCTGTGAGCATGTCCATCTGCTCATACATGTCCTTCAAAGTAAATTTTCCTGACATTATTTTTCTAGCAGTTTTTTCTGCTTTTTCCTTGTCAACAACCTCTTCTGCTTTTTCAAGCAGTGCCTGAAGGTCACCCATCCCAAGTATTCTTGAAATAAACCTTTTAGGGTCAAATTTTTCAATATCCTCAGTTTTTTCGCCTGTACCAATAAACAATATAGGCGCTCCTGTAGCAGAAACAGCAGAAAGTGCACCCCCGCCTTTTGCTGAGCCGTCAAGTTTTGAGATTACAACACCTGTAATGTTTACCGCGTCATTGAACGCCTTTGCCTGAACACCTGCCTGCTGGCCAATGGTTGCGTCAACTATCAGGAGTTTTTCATCAGGTTCAGCGGCTTTGGATATTTTCTGCATCTCATCAATTAACTCTGGTTCAAGTGCATGCCTGCCTGATGTGTCAATAATAATCACATCACGCTCTTTCATGGCCTTTAAGCCATCCTTTACAACCCTGACAGCATTTTTTTCCTTCGGGTCACCGTATACTGGAACGTTAACTGTTTTTCCAAGTTGTGTCAGTTGTTCATACGCCGCAGGCCTGTGCACATCGGATGCTATAAGCCCTGGTTTAAGACCTTTTTTCTGGAAGTATTTTGCGAGTTTTGCGCAGGTTGTGGTTTTACCCTGACCATACAAGCCTATCATCATTATAACCTGCTTCTTTAATTGCACATCTTTTGATGTCCCGATGATTTTCACAAGCTCATCATAAACAATTCTGATAACATGCTCTTTTGAGCTCATCCCTGCAGGCGGCTTCTCTGTCAGGCTTCTCCTCTCAATTTCCTTTGTCAGGCTTAGAACAAGTCTCACATTTGCATCAGCCAGGAGCATTGCCCTCTGAACATCTTTCACAACCTCCATGATAAGTTTTTTATCTACATAGGGGGCGTTTGCAATCCTTTTGATTGTGTTACGTAGTGACTCACTTAGATTTTCCAGAACCATAATATTACCTATAACATTCCTGACTTATTAATATTATTATCATTAATTTTACAGGTACACTACTGCTGCAAGGCAGACACCATAATAATCCATTGGAATGGATAATTCCTCAATCCTGTACTTGATAGGACCAATTTCAACATTCCTTAGTTTCGCCATCTCATCCATTTTCCATTCAAGTATTTCCTTCATCGCCTTCTTGTTCATGTGACCATGACCCTCGGCAACATAACCTCCTTCACCATCGTCTCTGAAACCACAAGCTATCCCTGCAGAGATTGTTTCGCCTTCGCTTCCTCTCATCTGGGCCAGTACGCAGTGTACTATTGCACCCATGGATATTTTTCTTTTTTGTATCTGTTTTATTTTTGGCGGAAGTATTGAGGAAACAGAAACCAGGTTTTGTTCACCTATACCTGCTCTCAGCAATGCCTTATCGAACGCGTTAAGGTCACTTACCCTGCTCACAGCCTTACCTGAGGTCACAAAAAACTTTGTTGGAACTGTCAACATCAATAAGGTAAAATATTTTTGAGGATTTAAGGGTTTCGTTTAAAAATAGGCTAATTTTTCTTAAATCCTTTTTCTGGATTACAGTGTTTGAGCGTACTGCCATGAACTCAGAATATCAACAAGCATGTCATCCCATATCAAGCACAGCCATCCTGAAAAAATTTTATCCACACACTGGCTCAACATGGGCATGCACCTTGAATCTGGGGTACCTCTTTTGAACCTGATAAATTAGTTTATGTATCATATCATGGGACTCATCCACACTCATATGCCTGTCCACCACGACATGGAATTCTATAACCCCTGAACAACCATTAAAGACTATGTCCACGCCATGACAGGAAACAACGTTTTCACATTTCATGACAATATCCCTTATATTTTTCTCAACCTCTGCCCTGTTTATAGATTCTTTTCCATGTGGCTCTATATGAACCGTGACCTCAGCCTTTACGTTTGTTTTCACACTATCTTCCACTCTTGTTGCTATATTATGTGCATCCTCCATACTTATTCCTTTTTCAACCTCTACATGCATGGATATAACCTTGGAGACACCATAGTCATGAACAGCAATGCCGTGCACATCTTTGACACCGCCTACAGATTTCGCAGCACTCTTCACATTCTTTAAAACGTTTTCATCAGGTGTTTTACCCATCAGTATGTCAGATGCATCCTTTGTCAGCTTCACACCAGTGTAGATAATCAGTGCAGATATTGCCATTCCAAAAATAGCATCCAGCATATAATAATTGTACCTCGCACCAACAACTGCAACTGCTACAAGAACGGAGGCGACCGCATCAGTTCTGTGATGCCATGCATCAGCAATAAGTGTGGAACTGTCAATCTTCTTTCCCAGAATAATGGAGAAACGAGCCATCAACTCCTTCACAACCGCGAAAACAACCATCAAAACCGCAACAAGTATTCTTCCCTCTACAGGTGAGACATGAATCATCCTTTTCCCTGACTCCAGAACAAAAGTTAACCCTACAACTACAAGGAGCACAGCAATAATCAGCGTCGCAACAAACTCTGCTCTGCCATGCCCGAACGGATGCTCACTGTCAGGTGCCTTCTTGGATGTTTTGAAACCCAGCAGAACAACAACTGATGTTCCTGTGTCTGAAAATGTATGAAACGAGTCAACGATAAGGGATATGCTGTTAATCATTATGCCGAGAACAAGTTTCACAGCGAACATTGCAGCATTTCCAAATATGCTGACACCTGCCTCAAGATAACCATATCTTGCCCTTACATCCGGCTTTGAAATATCGCCGTAATCCGGGATAAAATGCATAGACAGCACAAAAACACCAATAATTTATGGGATATTAGGTTTTTTGGTTGTGACAATAAAAAAAAAGAAAAAGGTAATGGATGTTTATCTTCTCCTTTTAGTCCTTGCCTTTTTCACAGATTTTTCCTTTACTTCCTTTTTTTCCTGCCTCTTACCATTTTCGCCCTGGAGATATCACCGTTCTTGTCTATGAAATACAGATACCCTGGTTCCTTTTTGATGCTTGCTTTGGCAACCTTTACAGCTCCTCCACTTGGTCTTTTACCTGCCCGTGCCATAGGTGCCCTGGCTGCGTCACCCTGTTTGTCCACAAAATACAGGAATCCTGGTTCCCTCTTTATTCCGAGTTTAGCTATTTTTTCTGCCATGTCTTTTCACCCCAGGATACTCATAGGTGTATAAGGTATTAAAAATATTGGTGATTAACCTAAAACCTTTTTAATAGGATAAGGGCATGTATATTATGCTGGGAGAAGGCGGACAGCTGACGCCCCTGTAGGGGTGAGGAAAGTCCCCCCTCCATAGAGTAGGAGGAACGGCGCAAGCCGTTACGGCGAGAGTCGTGGAAACGGAGCAGAAACGACACAGCCCTATGATACAGTGATTCTGTGAAGATGAGGTTTCATAGGGATATGGTGAAACGGCCATCCACTCTGGAGCAAGCCTAAACGTTGGGATGACTGCTCAGGACCAAAGGTAAGGCGCTTAGTCGAATGCTGTCAGATAAAACAGAAGGGGGCTTACTACCTTCACCCAGCCACTAGTTTCTTTCAAAAATGAAAGGAACGATTAAAAGGTTTGTATGGTATACAGTGAACAAAGGAGTAATAAATGACCTGCGGATTTCGTCCCACATATCATATTCAGCAACAAATGATAGAACGGGGGATTGCACCTGAGGAGGCAAAACAGGCCATATTAAAAGGAAGCAAAGAAATTTACTGGGATAAAGAGTCAAGAAAGCAAAAAATAAAAGCAAAATGGAAGCATATCGTAGTAATTTACAGGCAAATACCATGCACCTATATAGGAATTACTGTTTATTGAATCAATATTTACTTATATCTGCTGTGTGGCATGATTAATCTATTTTCTCACTAACACGTATACTTTTTTCCCAATATGTTTCTTAGAAGACAGGATCATTGCCCCATTCCCTATTCTTTTAACGACTCCTTCACTAACCCACTCAATTTCATCCTCCATAAAAACCCTTTTTTTGGTTATGATTATTTTCCTCATCATAAAATAGAAAGGTTTAAACATATTTAAACCTTTCTTTGTGTTATGGCACAGAAGAAAAGATGGGGTAAAAAATATAGGGATAAGAGAGACTGGAAAACATACAATGAGCATCTCATTAAGAGAGGAGAATACTACATCAATCCAAGATTTTTAGATACATGGCT
>Ga0210049_1006148_pt1 | contig 10093 bp, 13 predicted proteins | sample CryGeyCG2014_300_2_FD_183964 | JGI IMG/M metagenome (GOLD analysis project Ga0210049, IMG submission 183964) | Groundwater microbial communities from aquifer - Crystal Geyser CG06_land_8/20/14_3.00 (SPAdes) (version 2) | ecosystem: Environmental > Aquatic > Deep subsurface > Groundwater | place...
AAAGTAACATTAAAAAGCATCAAACGGACACAAGATATGTTAAATGACCGGCCGCGGAAAACTTTAGAATTTTTAACACCGCATGAGGCTTTTGGAAAACTGTTGCATTAGAAACTTGAATCTGCACAGTCTCCAAAAATCAATAAAGACAGCTGAAAAACTAGCAGGATTAAAACCGAAAACAGCCCGCATATATCCCACGATTGTTTTAAAAGGCACGGGGCTTGGGGATTTATTCAAACAAGGCGGATACAAACCGCTCTCTACAGAAGACGCGATAGAATGGTCTGCGAAAATTTCTGATATATTTGAAAATGCCGGAGTAAAGGTCATACGCATAGGGCTTCATCCCTCAGGGGGCTTAAATTTAAAAGGGGTGGTTCTCGCGGGGCCATATCATGTGAGTTTTGGGGAAATGGCCCGTTCGCGCCAGATGCGGAATAAAATAATAAATATTTTAGGCGCGGAGAAAATACTTAACCGGAGGGTAATAGAAATCCGCGCGCCGGAAAAATTATTTAATTTTATATCAGGGCATAAAGGCCTGGAGAAAAAGTATCTGGAAGACTATTATGGGGCTAAGGTTATTCTTCGAGCGCAGTCGAGAAGAATAACTGTTGCAGATAAAAGAAAAACCATAGCTATCATTGATCCCAGGATGCCGCCCATGGCAAAACTTAGATTAAAGAAAATGGGATATTATGTAGCAGAAACACCTCTGCATCCCAGGTTAGCCGGTCCTGTCCAAGGCCACCCTGATATGATGTTGTTCTCTCGCGGTAAAAAGGTTATTTACGAGCCGCGTTTGGAAATGCTGGCCCGGCTCTTAAGAGATAACGGTTATGACTGCATTAAAGGCGAAAGGATAAAATCTTCCGGATATCCTGAAAACATTATTTATGACGCGTGCAGCATTGGGAAGTACATAATCCGCTATGACGGCAAGGTCGAGAAAAACATCGAGAGTTTAAAAGCAAAATTCATAAAAGTTAAACAGGGTTACGCGAAATGTTCTATAGTGCCGATAGATGAAAAAAGCATTATTACATCGGATAAAGGCATTTATGATAAATGTTGTGTAGGGGCGGTCAGTGGCCGCACCCTACTTATAAAACCAAGCCATATAAAATTACCCGGCTATAAAACCGGATTCATAGGCGGCGCTTCAGGCAGCCACAAAGATAAAATATTTTTTACAGGCTCGCTAAAAACTCATCCTGACGGCAAATTAATAAGGGAATTTATAGAGAAAAGGGGTAAAAAGATAGTAGAATTATACAGCGGCCCGCTCTACGACGCAGGAAGTATTTTATTTTTTGAACCATTTACACCGCGTAGGTGGGGTTTAAACCCCACCTACGCGGTGGAGGCGGTTTAGCACATCACGATCTTAGCTGGTTTAAAGCCGTTGAAGTTAGGCACGGCGCTCGCGCACGAATAAGCGCCTATATTTTTTACATACACCACGTTGCCCACATCAAGTTCAGGAAGGTCTTCGCTCAAAGAAATCGTATCGAATGAATCGCACGTAGGCCCTGCCAGGGTGCTCAAGAATCTTTGGCCCCTGTTTAAAGTCTTGAATTCATATTTGCAGTGATCGAATACTATGCCGGAAAAATCTCCATACAGGCCGTCATTTAAATAGTAATAATTTTTATTATTTCTGAAAGCCCTTCCTATCACCTGTGTTATCAATATCCCTGCAGGGCCAGCGAAGAACCTGCCCGGTTCAGCTATGAATTTCACGTTTTTATCAAAAAGCCTCTGCATTTTTTTTCTTATCTGGGTTGCCATGCGTTCAAATGTAAGGTGGTTATCATGTTCAAAATGTTTTATGGGGAAACCGCCGCCTATATCCAGTATATTTAAGAATATCCCGGATTGTTTTGCTTCGTTGAATATCGCGGAAGATATCTCAAGGGCCTGCAGATAATTTTCAGCATTAGTGCATTGCGATCCGACATGGAAACTCACGCCTATGGGTTTTAATCCTAACGACCTCGCTTTTTTGAGCAGCGATATTGATTGTTCTGGATCCGCGCCGAATTTTAGGGAGAGTTCTACGATACTGCCAACGTTTGCCACTTTTATTCTTATAATGACTTTTGCCCCGGGGCAATATTTTGCGATCTTGTATAATTCTGGCTCATTATCAAAGGTCATGAGCTTTACTTTTTTCTTGTGGACTATTTTTATATCTTCGTTGGATTTTATGGTGTTGGCGAATATTATTTTTTCAGGGCTCGCGCCGAGTTCCAAAACTGTATTCATCTCGTTCGCGCTTGCCACGTCAAAACCCGCGCCTAATTCAATAAACTTTTTAATAATCCCGGGATACGGGTTTGCCTTTATCGCGTAGTATGGCGTGACTTCCGGAAGTGTTTTGCGGAAAATCCTGAATTGTTTCTCAAGCGTGTCTTCCTGTATGAGCATGAGAGGAGAGGAATGCTTCTTGAGCATTCTGCGTATCAGATTTTCTATGCCGCCTGATTTTTTTTTCATGATTGAGACGCAAGGAATGTCGTGAACTGCCAGACGTTCCTGTCCTTAGGTTTTTTAAGGCCCAGCGTACTGAAGGTCTTATTATAATTTTTAAGCGGTGTCCAGTCAACCGGTTTTGAAATAAAAGGCCCCAGATACGGCTTTGCTGTTTTCATTATGACTTCGTGCGGCAGATCGTCTGGCAGGTTAAAACCCTTATTCGGATTTTCAATCATCCACCTGACAGCGGCCACTACTGAGATAGCGACCTGCAGTGTGGTGGCGTTTTGGTTGGGGACGAGTTTTCTCGCTTCTTCAATGTCCAGCAGGCTCCCTGTCCACCACGATTTAAAATCATGGCCCATTAATAGCACGCCTAATCTGTCTTCGCCTTTTATAATCTCATTGTTCATTATTCTTTGTTTTTCCTGGAGATTATATCTTCTCATCTCCAGCTCGTGCAGCGAATTTATGGCGGCGTCGCATGGACAATACGCGTAATGCACCGTCGGCCTGTAAATGGCTTTTCCTTTATTGTTCCAGACCGTGAGCCTGTCCGAGATTCCGAATGCCTCGCCGTGCCTGATGGCCATGCCTACTATCTCGCAATCAGGCACCCAGGACCTGACCCGCGTATTTACTCCCATGTTCTCTATGCATATCTGGTTTTTTGGGCCTTTCTTGTGAAAACACGCTCCTTTGGGAATATTTCTTTCATGCGTTCCCCAGCCTATCTCCGCTGGCGCGATGCCTTCTTCGAAAAATCCCTCAATACTCCACGTATTTACAAATTCATCGACTTCTTTCGGTTTATAAGTTATCTGAGTGTCGCGCTCGCTTATATGTATGACCTTTGTGCCAGAGATCATTGCTAACATAGGATAATCTTTTTCATCCAGCGCTTTTTTCAATATTTTTACCCGTTTATTTATTGATTTTGTAGGGACAGAACATTGTTCTGTCCCTACAATCTTCTTAGCAATGTCCTCCAGCGCTATTTTTGTAAAGTGCGATACGAGTCCTGGATTTGCGCCGTGGTCTACAATAGCGGTCGGCCCGTTATTCTCGCCCCATTTTTTCAGGAGCTCGCGTATTTCCATCTGCCTTGCGTAAAGCGTCATGTCAATAGGGTTATTATTAACGCTTTTTTTGTAAGGGTCCCACGCTTCAACGGACGTGTTTACGTAAAGCACATGATTATCCCTGCACCACTGAAGCATGGCGATGCATTCTATATTCCACGCCAGGTCTATTATCAAATCCCCGCGCCCGGCGTATTTTTTCAGAAGTTTGTCGTAGTTTTCAGGCGTGACACGGCTGATCACGTATTTTACGCCTTTATCAAGGCTGTCTCTTACACGGGCCCTATTGTCTGCAAAATCCATTATGGTGATATTTTTCGGCGGGGCATCTATGAGCTTTAATATAAGCGGTATCGCGCACTGGGATACGGAACCGCATCCGATAACAAGAATTTTTCCTTTAAACTGCATTGCACCTCCTCAAGGGCAAGTTCAGTCACTGACTTACGTCTTTCAACTAAGTTTACTTTGTTCCGTAAGTCACGACTTCACTTATTCTATCAAAAAAATATTTTTTATCAAATAAAATTTTACAAATGTTTATTTTGACACCTATTATAAAGAGTGATAAACTGTTTCTTGAAAATAAAGATGGGAGGGCGCTATGTTAAAAAAAGGATTTATGTTGGTGGAGCTGGTCTTGGCAACAGTGTTATTAGGTATCATAATAGCTACAGCTGGCATCTATGGGAAATATATTGGGATTATGAATGCAGAGATAGACAAAGCTGCTATAGTTTCAATGGCTAAATTAGGAAGCGGTGTAGAGTATATGGTTCAGAGAATGCTTCATACTGATAAACAGATACCTGATAATGATGGCAAGGGGGTTACCTTTGTAGTTGTCTATGGCGGGGGCAAGAGGACCGCAAAGATCTATTTTGATAGGGCCAATAATCAGATGCTGTATGATTATAATATAGAGGATGATAAACCCGCAAAGGTATTTTTAACGGATATTATTGATGTGACATTTACCAAGGATGCTATTGCGAAGGGAGAGGAACGTTTGGCCATAGAGATAGAAGCGGCCCATAAACCATATCCTGTGAAACTGAGGACCTCGCTTATAGGCAGGAACCGGCCGATACCACAAGGCAAGATTAATTGATACTTCGGCGGCGTTTAAACCGCGCCCTCTTGTCCTAAGCTTGTCGAAGGGTTAGGGCGCGGAAAGCATACGCCGCTCAGTATCAACCCTGAGCAAACCCCGGCTTTTAAGCCGGGGTACGTCGAAAGGGTTGATTTTATGAGAAGCCCGCAAAACAGAATCGGTAGTGTGGCTATAACTGCTGTATTAGGCATAACAGTCACCCTTACATTAGCTGTGCTCCTCCTTTATACATTAGTAAACGCAAAGATTGATGCCTTGCATGGATATAAAGATAGATTTGCGGCATACTACTTATGCGAAACAGGGATTTCTGTTGCAATGTCAGATTTTGCGCAGGGTAAGATTGGAAAAAACCCAGGGCAATGGGCTGAGAGGGATTTTGATTATGAGGTGAACGGAAAGAAATATAAGATTCATTACAACATAAGCAGGCCCTCCGGGGCAGCAAATTATAAAGTAACGAGTTCTGTTAAGTCGCCATACGGCCTCAACAAGACATATTATTTAACCGCTTCTGGGCCAAGGGCTTTCCCTATATTTATAAAAGGTTTTGCGGGCGGAAAATAAGGAGATGATAAAAATGAAAAGAAGAGCATTCTTTTTGATAATCTGTGTCATATTTTTTTGTTTAGGGGCTGTCCTTGGGGTTTTTTCTATCCGTGATGAGCTCAGGGCGTCTTCGCCTGTAGGAGAAATCTCTATGGGAGAACAGCCTGCCAGTGTCTATTACGAAGAACACTGGCAGGCCGTAGGGTCTTATCTAGCTACAGAGGAAGGATATCAGTTTTTTGACCCGTCTACCCATGGCGATACGCCAGTAACCGGCAAGATACAACTTATGCCTATGACGGCTGGAGGGATTCCTATAAACGTCCCATATACAATTTTAGAACCGGATATGGTGATAAGTAAATGGAAGGTTCACGGCCATATACATTTCGAATAATATTATTATTAGGTATTTTTATGTTTGGTTTTATATTAGCCAGGGCCATCGTGTTATCTAAAAATAATAGGCTTGAAAATAGAAGGTTCGATAGTATCCAGGGCAAGAGATTTCTTTCTATAAAAAAGGCAATGGAAGAAGGGAAAAGAGAATATGAGTTTGAAGTCGGTTATAACCCAATCATAGACAAATAACGGAGGATAAGAATTATGTTTAACAAGTTTAAAGATAGGGGGTTAGTTTACTTGTTAATAGTTTTTTCTTTACTGGGAGGTATATCCTTGGTCTTTGAAAACAGGGCCCAGGGGGATGATGCAGGAGACCCGTATACCAATAAATCAGAAGACACGATTGGGGCATGGTATGATGAGACATGGCAGGCCTCAGGATTTTATCGCACCACAAAGGCCGCTGGAGGAGAAGATAAGCTTATATATACCTTCACAACCAAACCAAATACAGACAAGAACCCTACTTATTCTATCCCACCTAAAAAAGAAGGGGATACTATATCCCCGGGAGTTGCCTTATCCTCAGACATGGCAGTGACAGAATGGGAGGTTACAGGCCATTTGCATTTTAAAAGTGGATTATGAGGAAACCCTTTGGCTTTACCCTAATAGAACTTCTTGTAGTTATAGTGATCGTGGGCATATTGGCCTCGATAACTATTGTGGGGTTTTCAAAGCAGATAGAACTTGCAGCTGAGGCGAAGGCCAGGACGAATCTGAAGATTATATGGTCAAACGAAAAAGAATTTTATTCCTTTCAGGGTAGATATACTAAGGATTGGGCGCTTTTGACCATAACAAAACCAATAGATGAAAAATACAACTATGAGATAACCAAGGCGGCAGAGGACGAGCTTGAAATCAAGGCTGACAGAAAAGGCAAGGACAAAGGTTTTGTTATATATACAAATGGAGAGATTGCAAAATTTTAAATTTATAGTAGCCGCAAAGCTTACTCTGCTTAACTTTTCCTATCCAATATCTTATTTACCAATTCTGCGATAAATAAAAGGTCATCGCCTTCCCGCATCTTTATCCTGTGGCTTATATCACCTTCAGCGATCTGCTGTAAGTCTTTTTTGAGCCTGTTTATAGGGCCGATAAGTTTATTAGAGATATAGATCCCGGCTATTAGAAAACCTATAAATATTACAGGAAGTCCCAATGCCATCATCAAATTTATCTTATTAAGAACAGGAAATAAATTATAGGCAATGGGTTCGGGTATCCCAAGCCCCTCGGTTATTATGCTAAATATAAAATAATACATACATAGGCCCATAAACATACTCGGTATTAACATTGAAAATATTAAAAGCAGGGCGTATTTAAGCTGTAATCTGCTTTTTACCGCAAAGATATTTCTTTTGAAATTAGCCATTTCTTCCTCCTCGTTATAAGAGGGGCCCTGTAACAATCCCGTCTTTATGGACTATATATTCGTGATTCCTGTATGGCAGCCCTGCGTCATTTCTCCTCTTTGCCTTTACTTCGAAATCAGGAGGGTTTTCTGAATACTGATATACAGAATAATCAAAATATCTGTGAGGGTTTTTATTCGGGTTTTCCAAACTGAGTTCTTTATTAAGCAGCTCTATGCCTTTTCCATCGCCTGGAGTCTCGTCATAAGCAAAATAACCACGCCTTGAAAAAAACCTTTTTTCTTCTACCTGTATCAGCCTGAGATTATTCACAGCTTCTCCTGCCTTTGTCTTTTCAATGATTTTATTATAGATAGGCATAGCCAAAGAAACAAGCAGGCCTAATATAATAACAGCTATCATAATTTCAATGAGGGTAAATCCTTTACGGTTCATTTTTATACTTCGGCGGCGCTAAAATCGTGCCCTTTAGGGCGCGGATAAGTATGCGCCGCTCAGTATAAACCCTGAGCAAATACCCCGGCCTTTAGGCCGGGGATGCGTCGAAGGGTTTATTCCCACCAGAAGTCCTGGATCTCTAACTGAAGCTGATTGTTGCTTACAATTGGAATCGCACTGGCTTCTATCTTTTCGATTTCTTCACCCTTGACTTTCCAGGTGACTGCTACATCTTCCCTGAATGCATTATAAAAATTACTATCTCGCCTGGCTTCATAATAGATCTCTACGCTATGAGGATATTCAGTAGGCACTAATCCTTTTTGCTCGATATCGCCTATAAATTCAAATGGGTCGATATAGCTTTGAGGCAGGAAAAACCACCATTCTTTTAACGCGTACCCTTCAGAGGTGTTGATGCCCCATCCATAGTTTTTTGTTCCAGCAGGATATTTATACCACATTTTGAACGGATGTTCGAATTTTGCGCCTTCCCCAAACTCCAGCACGTCCCTTGCTAAATTAGTAGCAGTATAATAATAAGTACTAGTGGTAAGGATTTCATCTAATGCCGCAAATAACTTAAGCGAGGCCGCCATCCCTATACTTAGTATAAGCACTGCTATAATTATTTCAATTAATGTAACCCCTTTTTTATTTAAAATCATATCTCTGTGTAACCTAATATAACATATCCAGAAAGATAAGTCATTCCCTTTTTATGGAATTTTTCAAACCCGCATTGCAATTATTTCTTACGCCATGCAGCAGAGTAAACTCTGCAGCTACATTTATGCGTTGTAGCCGCAAAGCTTGCTTTGCTGCACGCAGCAAGATATCAGAATTTTACAATGTTTGACATGGATTTAAAATTAGTGTAAAATAAAAAAAGATAATGATGAAATTCAAGAATAAAGTCCTAATGATAGGGTTTGGTTCGGTCGGGAGATGCACCCTGCCGCTTCTCCTGAAACACATCGATATCCCTTATGAGAATATCACGGTTATTGATTTTGCGGATAAGCGTATGGAACTAAACCCCTGGATAAAAAAAGGCGTGAAGTATTTCCAGGAGAGAATTACTCCCATAAATATAGCGAGGACCCTGTCCAGGCATCTTTTGCCCGAAGGGCTTCTTATAGACCTCGCGTGGAACATAGATTCGGTAAGTATGCTCAACTGGTGCCACGATAATAAAGTTCTGTACGCCAATACGTCGGTTGAAGAATGGGACCCGTACGCGAACATAGAGAAGAAAACGCCTTTTGAAAAATCCCTTTATTACAAGCAGATGGAGATCTGGAAAATGATTTCCAAATGGAATAACGAACATAAAGCTGCCACGGCTATCCTGGACCATGGAGCGAACCCCGGGCTCATCTCGCATTTTACAAAAAAGGGTATCGTGGACATAGCATCCAAGGTCCTTAAAGATAAGGTTGTTTCAAAGAAAGACGAAAAGATCATAGAGAAGTTTTTGAAGGAAGATAAGTTCTCCGAGCTCAGCATGAGGCTCGGCATAAAAGTCATACACTGCAGTGAGCGTGACACCCAGATTACAAATAAGCCGAAACAGGTGGAGGAGTTTGTAGGCACGTGGAGCATAGAAGGCCTCAGAGAAGAAGCTATTTCTCCTGCTGAGATCGGATGGGGCACGCACGAAAACGAGTTTCCCAAGATGGCCAACGCGCCTGAAATAGGGCCGAGGAATCAAATATTTCTTTCGCGCATGGGAATGAATACCTGGGTCAGGTCATGGGTGCCTTACGGCGAGATCGTGGGCATGGTCATAAGGCACGCGGAGGCATTTACGATTTCAGACAGGCTTACTGTGTGGAAAAAAGGAAGGGCTGTTTACCGCCCGACTGTTCATTACGCTTACATGCCTTCCGATGACACGCTTTCCTCACTTTATGAATTAAGATGCAGAAATTATGAATTACAGCCGAAGGTAAGGATAATGAATGACGAGATAATCAAAGGTTCAGATACGCTGGGCGCCCTGATTATGGGCCACCGTTATAACTCGTGGTGGACAGGAAGCATTTTGAGCATAGGCGAATCAAGGAGGCTTCTGCCGCATCAGAACGCTACGACACTGCAGGTTGCTATAGGAGTTGTTTCAGGCGTCATGTGGGCCATAGAAAATCCCTGCCAGGGAGTGCTTGAGCCAGACGAGCTTCCTCATGAATATATACTGAAGATTGCGAAACCATATCTCGGAAAATTCATCTCAGAGCCGTCAGACTGGACCCCGTTCAAAAATTATCAGGTATTCTTCAAGGAAAACCCTTCATCGTATCTTGACAAGAAATTCCCATGGGCCTTTAAAAACTTCTTCTTCAAGCCTTAGTTGACAAACTGACAATCAGACTGTGTCATAATGTAGTCGCCTGATTTATCAGGTACAAAATAGGCTGCCCAATCCCTCGACTTCGCTCGGGACAGATAAATTGGGCAACTACAATATATTATGTATTATAATTCAGCAGAGAGGATTACGGCACAGTCTGAATGTCAGAGTGTCAACTTAAAGGTCTTTGCTTTAAATTAAACTTGAGATATTTTGGGTTTCAAGGTATATTAATTAAATAGTATAGGAATTTCCTTTTTTGGCGTATGTAAGGCTATGATAGATA
>Ga0210049_1006150_pt1 | contig 10093 bp, 7 predicted proteins | sample CryGeyCG2014_300_2_FD_183964 | JGI IMG/M metagenome (GOLD analysis project Ga0210049, IMG submission 183964) | Groundwater microbial communities from aquifer - Crystal Geyser CG06_land_8/20/14_3.00 (SPAdes) (version 2) | ecosystem: Environmental > Aquatic > Deep subsurface > Groundwater | place...
TTAAGAACGGCCGTTTCTCTCTCGGCGGTTACCAAAAAGCCCTGCCGTGTCTTTAATATCAGATCGGGCCGCCCTAATCCTGGCCTGGCCCTGCAGCATCTTTTGGGCATTCAGGCCTTGGCCAAGCTAAGCAATGCCAAACTGGAAGGAGATGAATTAGGTTCTGAAGAAATTACCTTTTCCCCGTCCGAATCCCCGGGGGATAACCCTCAAGAACTTCAGGTCAAGATTGAAACTGCAGGAAGCATAACTTTGGTTTTGCAAACCTTAATACTGCCTGCCTTGGCCCTTCGCAATCCCGTAAGGATCGTCTTTGAAGGAGGGGCAACCGACACTTTTTTCTCCCCCACCATTGATCATTTTCGTTACGTATTTTCAAAGATTCTGGAAAGAATGGGGGCGAAAATCGAAATCAACGTAATAAAACGGGGGTATTATCCGGAGGGTGGCGCCGAAGTTGAAGCAATTGTTTATCCCGCGAAACTAAAGGCGATTAATTTAACTGAGCGGGGAAATCTGCAGAGGATTTTGGCGATTTCCGGGGCCTCCAGCGCTCTCGGGGGCAAGAAAGTGGCCGAGAGGCAATTAGCCGGCGTAAGAGAGATTCTGGGGAAACTGAACCTGCCCATGGAAGAAAAAGTTGAATATTATGAAACCTTGTCTCCGGGAAGCCAGATTTGCCTAATTGTTGAATTCGAGAATTCCATCGTGGGCACGGACAATCTGGGACTGCTGGGAAAACGGGCTGAAGAAGTCGGCAAGGAAGCAGCCTTGGAGTTACTAAAAGAGCAAAAATCAGGGGCCTGCCTCGACAAGCACTCAGCAGATCAAATTTTACCGTTTCTGGCTTTGGCTCAAAGCAAATCCCTGGTCACCATTTCCCAGCAAACAGCTCACGTCAAAACCAACATCTGGACAATTGAGAAATTTTTGAAAGGCAAATTTGAATTGAAAGAGAATATTCTTACTTGGCTTCCTCTTTAAAATAAAGTATTCTGTTTCCGGGAAGAAGATTTTTCCTCAGCCGGAGAAAAAACCTTAATCTTTCCGTATACCCCATCATACCCCGCCTCCTTAAAAACTTTTCCCTCCCTCACCCTTGTTATCCCTTCTGCGATTTCAGGCAAAGTGGCCGATTGCAAGGTTTCTCGGGAAGCATCAAGCAAAATGTTGAATTCCGGGCCGAGTTTTTCAATCAAGCTCTGGTATTCTTTCTCAACCTGCTTTGTCCCCGTATTTTGGTTTAAAACATCGGCGATGATCTCCTCCAGAGGAACCAGGCTTTTGAAGGGAATTGCGTTGGAGGGGCTAAACCCCTCTTCCCTGTCAGCCAGATCTTCGACCCTGCTCAAAACCCCTACGGTCAAGGGCTTCCCGCACACCGGGCAGAGGCCCGCATATTTTTTCGTTTCCTGGGGAGAAAGTTTCACTTCGCAATTCCGGTGCCCGTCAAAATGATACTTTCCTTCCTCGGGATAAAACTCTATTGTCGCCGCAAGTCGACACGCGGATTTACGCTGATTAAAACGCTGATTTGCGCTGATACTGCCATTTTTCACGGCTTCAATAATGTCTTTATACGATAAATCGCCTTCAAAAACATTGGCTTCCCTGCCTATTTTTTTTGGAGAGTGAGCATCAGAATTTGAAATTAAAGTAATTTTATCTAAAGGAGACAGTCGCCAGTTCATGGGAGGATCAGAGTTCCCGCACCAAAGCGGAATTCCATTTCGTCGAACATAAATTACGTGATTAGGGACAGCTAAAGAATATACTTTCCCTTTAAAATTTACCCATGATTCAATGTATTTCCACCTTTTTATTGTGGAAGGTAAAACCATATGTTTATTGCGCCTAATAAAATAAACTTTCCAAGAGTTATTTTTATATTTATATATTTTTCTATTGGTCGGGCTACGAAAAGGAGTCCCTTTTTTTCTATCTAATTTGTAATAAGCTGACATTCCTATCTTTAAGGCGATCTCTTGAAGGTCATTCCGAAGATGAACCGAACTTGTACTGGCCAATAATCCTTTATTGGCTCTCCCATAAATATGGCCATCTCCTTGAAGATAATATTTGAATAAGAGCTCTAATAATTCTTTTGAAAGAGACTTTATCTCTGAAGGAATAAATCTATCATGCGATTTGCCAAACTGTCTAAGATATTGAAATAACTGATAATCCCTTATTCTGATTTTTTTATCTTTTTGGTAATAGACAATATAGCCGATGTCTTCGAGAAGTTTCTTTATTTCAAAAAGTAATTCTTTATTCTGACTACTCAAATAAATATTATAATCACCATTCTTGCCCTTACTTACACATCCTTCAGCTATCCAAAAACCAAAGAATTTTAACCAGGGTTTCATCAAAATTTGTTTTTCTTTTTTATGTCGCGATCCCGAATAATATTGGTTCCTATGTTTTATTTTGACAGCAGGTAAGATAAAATACTTTTCATTTTTACCAATCCAAATTCCATCTTTCTTGAATTGTTTTGATTTTCCAAATAAAAATTGGGCTTCTTTTAAACAAAACGGTTTAGGATTACGAGGATCACCAGGTTTAATGAAAAGTTTATGATTGGGAGTAACTAACAGATCAACCCTTTTGGTTTTTAATCTATACATTTTCCCCTTATGCTTGTATACAAATCTTTTAATGGGCTTTTGGAATTCAATTTGATTGTTGTTAATATTTAGTGTACAAATTTCATCGGTATTTTGAACCTCAGAGAATTTTTTCCATCCATTATTAGTAAGCACTTCTGTCTTTTCATCATAGCAAGAAAGACCGGTCTCTATTGCATGAATATGCTTCGAGTATTCCTCAAAACACTCCTCTATTGAATCAAAACCAGTCTTAGAGCCAAAAATACCGAAATAAGGCGTCCAAGCATGGGCTGGCACTATCAAACAATCCTCTGAACTGTTTAAAACGATCTTGGCTAATTCTTTGGCATCCAAACCCAGAATTGGTCTGCCGTCAGATTTTAAATTGCCAATCCAGCCCAATTGAACGCTTATCTTTTCAACAACCTCAAAAGAAGGAGCAAAAACTAAAATGTGAATTTTCCTCACTTTTCCTTTTTTGGAATAAACACAACTTATTTCGGTAGTTAAAATAAAACGAGTAGGGCTGTCCCCGTTCTTTAATTTAAATAAACCTAGCTCTGCCGGCTCCAGTTTTTCTTTCAAAGTTTTAAACCACTCTGAATAGGTAAAATCTCCGATTGTTAAAACCTTAATCCCCTTAATCTTCGCCCACTTATCAAGATTTTCTAAATCCATCCGAGGAGAAGTTGCCCGGGAATATTTCGAATGCAAATGAAAATCAGCAATAAACCTCATGTGAAAAGCTGAGCCAATGCTCCGAAAACAAGCACGGCTATTAAAAAATACAACAACAATGAGGGGACCCTTAGACAGCACTCCGGTTCCCTGTCGCCCAGACCTTTTGCTTTCCGGAAAATCAAAATGATGATTATCCCCTCAACCGCCCCCACTATGGTGCCGACGAATCCCAGGGTCGCAATAAAACTTCGAAACCCCAACATGAATAAAATCAGAGGCAGGCCGCAAGCGACTAAAGTCGCCAGGCCTTTGGGCAGTTTTAAATCATAAACAAAAGTGTTTTTCAGATAGAGCCCCAAAACCAAAAACGAATCAGCCAGAGTAATTATTGCCGCCAAGGCACCCCAAAAGATAATCTGGGGACCCAAAAAGGGAATCAGCCCGGAAAGGGTGTCTTCGCTGACGTTTTTCCCGGCAACCCCTATTATGGCTAAAGCGAAAAAGACATAAAAAATAACGATAAGGAGGGTCGAGGAAATTATTATTTTTCTGATCTCTTTTTTTTCCTGCGGCAGTTTAAGGAAATCAATTATTTCCGGTATGGCCGACCAGCCGATTAAAGAAAAAAGAATCACCCCGAAGGGAAGGAAAACGTCTGAAACGTTGAAAATGCTGACATTGGACAAATCGAACTTCGGCAGGCAAAAAAACAGGATGCCTATGACCACCATGAAAAAAACGAGGTTGGTCACGAATTCGGCCGGAGCTATTACTTTTATCCCGCGAAAGATGAAATAAGACAACAGGGCCCAGAAAATCAGAGTAAATTGGAATTGTGACAAGTCAAGAAAGGGGGAAAGGAGGATTTCCAAAAATTCCCCTCCCAAAATCAAATAAGCCAGGAGAGCTCCCGTCACCCCGACGACAACCGATATTAGGACAAAGGTTTTTCCCCGTTCGCCAAGGTATTTTTGGGCGAGCCCCGGCAGACGGCATCTGTCTTTGGTTCTAAGAATTATTTCGGCGAAAAATAAATGAATCAAGAGAACCGCTGCGCCTAAAACCAAAAGATAAAAAAAACCGGGGATTATCCCGCTCCGCTCAATCACGTATGGAATTCCGAAAATTCCAGCTCCGACTATTGTTCCGATCAGAATCGATAAACCGAAAAGAAAACTTTTCTTCATTTTTGATTAATTGGAGCGCCTAAAATTATAGCTAAAATCAGCTGATAAACTGTTTCTATCTCCATGATAAAATCGGCAGATAATTTTAAACTTTATATACCCTGTATCCCTCGTGAACTTTCTGTCCGACTTTCAAACCGACGGAGTCTCCCTTTTTTCCTTCTTTGATTTTTTCGTGCTCAACCTCCATGGAATCAACTTCCTGGGAAAAGTCGGTTTCTCCCCCCACTATCCTTATGGTGTCTCCCTCTTTGAGCTTGTCGGAAAGCTTTATTACGGCTACGTTAATGTTGCCGAAAAAGTGCGTAACCTGGCCTATTAATTTTCCCTCAACTTCTTCTGCCATAAAAAATAAAGTTTATTTTTAATATTGATCCGTTAACTCGACCTTTTATTTTTATTTTTTTCTCTTTTTATTTCCGCAATCAATCTCTGAACCAATTTTTTGGGGTCTTTTTCGTAAATGATTTTCTTAACTCCGCGGTGGGGACCGGTGGCGATAATTCTTATCTTGTCGGCCGTACCGCCGCTTCCCTCCAATATCCCGATGGGTTTTTGAATTTCAAAAGCTGTGGCAAATTCATGGAGAGTTCCTATTCTTCCGCAGATTATAATGACCCCGTCTGCCGATTTGGTCATAATCACGTTTCTGCCGGCATAATCTGAACCCGTATAAATCATCACGTCAAAGGGGCTAAGGGGAAGTTTATAACTTTTGACATGTGCAGCCTCGGAAGTGGCGGGGGGCGCTTCGCTGCACCCCAAAGCGGCGAAATAAGGAACGCCTGTCGTCGCTCCGGTTACCAGGTTGCATTTTTGCCGGGCAATTTCTTTTCCGACTTCCTTGGAAAGCGCTTTTATGTTTTTGCAGCAATGATTAAATTCAGCTGCGCCCGAAACGACAATTTCGTATTTTTCCTTCTGCATGGTAAGTTTACCCAGTAGAGCAACTTCGACTTGCTACGCAATATTAAAATTTTCTAAAGAAAATTTTGTCGAAGATGTCTTACTGGGTTTATTCTATCATAATTTATCCAAACTAAAAAAGAGGATTCCTTCCTCTTTTTTGGTGAGGGGGAAATAGCTCTTGATGAACTTGGCTGATACTCAAGTCCGTTTGGACAATCTTCGGGCAGCTGCTTTTTGCCTCCTCCATCAAAAGCTATCTGTCCATTGAGCAAAAAACTCGCACCCCCTCGATTTAAAGTTTAATCAGACTAAGCCTTTTTGTCAAACACCAAGCGTCATCCATAAAAAAATTAATATATGCAGACGCGAAAGTCGAAGAGAAGCCGAAGGTTTCTTTGAGATGGATTTTTTCCACAATTTATCAACAGAGTAGTATAACCTGCGGGTTCACTACCCTGCAATGCAATTTTGTGCCCCCGGGCTGATTCGAACAGCCAATCTTCTCCTCCGGAGGGAGACGTTCTATCCGATTGAACTACGGGGGCAAATTTTTACGTCCAATCCGTTAAGTTATGGGGGCCTTTTTGGCTATGGTTAAAATATTGCTCTCCTTGCCGTTCTCCCTGTCCAATATGCTTAATTTTTCCGCCTTCAGACCGGCCTCCTCCAGAAGCCTTATCAATTCTCCTTTGGAAAAACGGTGAACGTAGCGTAAAACTTCCTCTCCCCAGGGCAGGAAAGCATCGCCAAAATCCAAATTTGATTTTCTTAAAATTTTCTTGAGGCCGTACTTTAAGAATATCGATGACTTATTGAAACCGTTCAGGTTCCAGACTATCAGAACCAATGTCCCTCCGGGCTTTAGAACCCTTTTTATTTGGCCGAGAAATTTCAACCTCGATTCTTTTGAAGGTATATGGTGGAAGACTGCAATGCTTATCACTTTATCGAAAAAATTATCGAAAAATGGTAAATTTAAAGCATCAGCGGCCCAGAACTTGGCCTGGGGGTATCTTTTTTTGGCAATTTCAATTAATCTTTCCGATATGTCTATGCCGTAATAATCAATGTTCTTTTTTCTGAACAATTCGTACAATCTGCCGTTGCCGCAACCCAAGTCCAAAACCCGCTCACTGTCGCCCACATACCCTTGCAAGAATTTCAATTCCTCCCAAAGTTTGTCTCTGCTTCTTGAAAATTCGTCGGCAATAAGATTATAATCCCTGCGAGTCTTATCCAATAAATATTTCGCGTAATTGCTTTCCATGGATATTCTCGAAACAACGCTAAAAGAACTGATCAGAACCGGAGCCAAAACTCCGGAAGATTTGGCTAGGACAAAAAGAAATGCTTCCAGGCGCTTCAAAACTTCCTTTCCGGATAATATCTCCCTACTAAAAACTTATCACGAATTGCTAAAAAAGAAAAAGGTGGAAAAGCACCCTCTTTTTGAATTTTTACTCCAAACAAGACCTGTCCGCTCGCTTTCGGGGATCGTGAATATCTCGGTTTTGACCAAGCCTTACCCCTGCCCGGGAAAATGCCTCTATTGCCCGCAGGAGTTAGGAATCCCAAAGAGCTACGTTTCGGGAGAACCTGCGGTCGAAAGGGCAAAAAAACTAGGCTTTGACCCTTATCTGCAGGTGAAGCTAAGAGTTGAAATGCTGAAAGCGGAGGGGCACCCTACCGACAAAATAGAACTGAGAATAATGGGAGGGACATGGAGCTATTATCAAAAACCGTATCGCAATTGGTTTGTTAAAAGATGTTTTGACGCTTGCAACGGCAAAACAGCCAAGGGTTTAAAACAAGCGCAAAGGATAAACGAAAATGCAAAAAACAGAATAATCGGGTTATCCGTTGAAACGAGGCCCGATTTCATAAATTCTTCGGAAATCAGACATTTGAGAGAGTTGGGAACAACAATGGTGGAACTGGGCGTCCAATCAACGTATGACGATGTTCTAAGAACAAACCTAAGGGGCCACGGGACAGAAGAAATAGTTCTTGCAACAAAACTTTTAAAAGATGCCGGGTTCAAGGTTCTTTACCAAATGATGCCCAACCTGCCCGGCTCCAATCCAAAGAAAGACGAGAAGATGTTTGAAGAGCTTTTTGGGAATCCTGATTTCCAGCCCGACCTCTTAAAGATCTACCCCTGCGCCGTGTTAAAAAGCGCTCCTCTTTATAAGTGGTGGAAATCGAAAAAATATAAACCCTACAATTTCAATCAGCTGGTAATCCTCATCAAAAAAATCAAGCTGAAAATCCCCCGCTTTGTCAGAATCCAAAGAATAAGCCGGGACATCCCTTCGCAGCTTATTCTGGCCGGCCCAGCCAAAGTTTCCAATCTGCGCCAAGTGCTCGGTGAAAAAATGAAGTTCGATGAAATTTCGTCTCATCTCTCGCCTCGTGCTGCTTCGCGACACTCGGCAAAAGAGGGCTGGCAGGGCGAAGAAGATAAATCTTCTTCTTCCTCCTTCGCTGGCGCTTGGCAATGCAAATGCATAAGATGCCGCGAGGTCAAGGAAAAATATAGCCGGAAAGAAAAACCCTGTCTCTTCCGCGAAGATTACGCCGCTTCCCGGGGAAAAGAAATATTTTTAAGTTTTGAAAACAAAACCAGGGCGAAGCTTTACAGCCTGCTTCGGTTAAGAATCACTTCCGAAAATAAAGCGCTGATCCGGGAAATCCATACCTACGGCCGCCAGCTCCCTATTGCTGAAAGCGCTGATTTTTACTTTTCTCCGCAGCACAAAGGCCTTGGCAAAAAATTAATCGGGCAAGCGGAAGAAATAGCAAAAAAAGAGTTCAAATTAAACAAAATCGCCGTGATTTCCGGAGTCGGGGCGAGAGAATATTACAGAAAGCTGGGCTATAAACTGCAAAAAACCTATATGATAAAGAATTTAAGATAATGTATCTTCCAGTCTCTTTTGAGCTTTAATTTTTTCCGATAGAGAGATCTGGCTCATTCTGATCCCTCTTTCCAGAAGAGAAATACCTGTTCTCATGGCTTGATTTTATCAAAAAAAACCTCTGGCGCAGCTCTTCTATCTTTTCTTCCTGTTTTTTCAAACCAAAAACTTCACGGCGAATCCTTGCTTTTTCTTTACGTATATGTTTACAAATTGATTTTGGCATCTTCTTCATCGACTATTCTCCTTTGATTACCGCTAAGGGAACTAACTTTGCTACTCTTTTTGACAAACCGGCGTTATGGACCACTTCCACCACTTCATCCACGTCTTTATAAGCCATTGGCGCCTCTTCGGCTATCCCCCTGAGAGAATGACATTTAATAATAATGCCTTTTGATTCTAAACTTTTTACCACCTCTTGTCCAGAAACCCGCCTCATCGCCTCGTGCCGAGACATTGTTCTGCCGGCACCGTGGCAATTTGCTACCAACACTGGAGAAAACAAATCAGTCAAAACAATATAATTATGGTTATCTTTTACGGTGATATTAAAAACTTCTTCTTCACCTAGATCTTCAACTTTTCTAACTCTTTGCATTCTTAAAGGAGAGGAGATTACTTTTATAATTGAATCTTTAATCTCCAGGTATCTTTTTTGACTGCTTGGAGTGTCAAGATGCTTTAGAATATTTTCCTTTGACATTAAATTATTTCTTTTTGTTTTGGGCAGAAATGGCCATCTTAATTCGGCACACCCCGTAAACAGCTGCTTAGCGCTGAATAATTTTGTCCCATACTTTCTAAGATGAGGGCTATTTTTGACTCTTTTTGTATATTTTATAATTTCATCAATTTTCTCAGAGATCTGAATAATGTAGCAATTGCCCCTTTGTTTAGACACATAGGGTAAAATTCCTAGTTTTAAACAAGCAATAATAATTGCTGGGGCAGATTTCTGTTTTCCGGTAAAAATATCAATAACTTTATGGTAGGGATTCCACGTCCCATCTCCATCGATTACTCCAGCTAAAAAATTGAGGGTCGCTTCTTCAGATAATCCGAGAACCCAAGGTAATAGGTTTTCTTTGATGGTCAAAAGCTGCTGGATGGGCTGTGCTTGAGTACATACAAAATCAGTAGCTGTTCCTTGCATAAGTTTTCCTCTAATATATCCTCCACTAGTTTTCTCCCTGTACTCTCTTAAAGGTGTATCAAATACATTTTGAAAGCTTGACTGAACGTAATTTATAAAGTTTAACTTTTGAGGAGTCTTTTTTTGAATAAATGTTATCTTCCTCCCACGATAAGGATACTGACCATTTCCTGGACCTGAATATACAGACCCATCAGTCATAATTGCTCCCATCAAGTAAGCCAATCGAGGACTAACGGGTTGATAATTGTGTCCCGGCAACTGATCTGCGAGAAAAACCATCTTTTTTTCTTCTATGATTTTTGATATTTCTTTTTTAATAAATTTTGGTCCAGATAAAGTAATAAATTTATGATCGGGAGTTACCTTAAGAGTATTTAATCTTGATCTGCCTGTTTGGGAAATCTCAACTTCAATCAACGGGGCCTTCCTTACCATTACCTCTGTAATTGGTTTCCATTCAAATTGACAGGTTGTTCTATCAAAAGAGGGGGTTAAAAATTCTTCTTTACCTTCATAAAATCTTTTATAAATTTCAGAAAAAGTGAAAATTCCTTTATTGGTAAGAAGTTTAGTATCGCCCGCAAAACAGGTAGAATAAAAAGCCTCTTTTCCTTCTTCTGTCCC
>Ga0210049_1006155_pt1 | contig 10084 bp, 10 predicted proteins | sample CryGeyCG2014_300_2_FD_183964 | JGI IMG/M metagenome (GOLD analysis project Ga0210049, IMG submission 183964) | Groundwater microbial communities from aquifer - Crystal Geyser CG06_land_8/20/14_3.00 (SPAdes) (version 2) | ecosystem: Environmental > Aquatic > Deep subsurface > Groundwater | place...
TCTGCTATGGCTTGCATTTGCGGCTCTGATTCAAAATATACTGACGCAATCAACGATTCTTTTTGCCGATTAATCTTGCGCCCATTTTTTTCATACCACCAGGCCTGGCCCTTATTACCCATACCGACCGCGTTGACTACACCGCCACGCATAAACCGAACACAACAAAAAGGATTATTACCCCGACGCGGTAAAAAAGTGATAGTTTTAGCAATATTAGTAAAAAGCTCCGGACGAATTAGACCTAACCTAATCAGCGCTTTTTCATGAGGCCAACCGCGCCCGTCAAAACCTAAAGTGCCGCTGGCCGTCACGTATTCAAAACTATGACCATTAGACAACTTAATCAATTTTCTCACCTCCCTTTATTTTTAAATAACTAAATCTTATTCCAACTTAGCTCTTTATTTTTATTTTGTCAAAAACAGCTCGCGATAGGCCCGCTTCGACGAATCGAAGACGAGGCGAGCCCGCTTCGACGGAGCTTCAGCGAGGCGAGCGAGCCGTTTTTTTATTCCAGCAAAATAAATTATTTTCCATACTGCTTTTTATAATACTCCAAATATTCGCCCGATTTTATTTTTTGCCACCAATCCCCGTTCTCCCGATACCATTTTATTGTGCGACGCAATCCGTCTTCCCAGCCGACTTGCGGCTGCCAGCCCAGTCCCCTTAATTTTTGCGAATTAATTGCGTAACGCCAATCGTGACCCGGCCGGTCTTTAACAAATTCAATCATTGATTCGCCGAAACCAAGCTCCTGCAAAACAAATTGCGTGGTCTCAATATTTTGTTTTTCATGGCCGGTGCCGATATTATAAATCTCGCCCGGCTCGCCTTTTTCCATTATGAACTCTACTGCTCGGCAGTGGTCTTCCGTGAAAATCCATTCGCGAACCTGCTGACCTTGGCCGTACACCGGAACTTTTTTGCTTTCCAGCAAATTTGTAATAAATAACGGAATTATTTTTTCCGGATATTGGTTTGGACCATAGAAATTGCAGGAATGCGTAACAATAATGGGTAAATTATAGGTTTTAAAATAAGCGCGGCAAAGATGGTCGGCGCCGGCCTTAGAAGCTGCATAAGGGCTGTTAGGCCGAAACGGACTTTGTTCATCAAATGAACCCTGTTTAATTGAACCAAAAACCTCGTCAGTAGATATCTGGATATATTGTGCGACATTATACTTTCGTACGGCTTCCAGCAGGGTATAGGTGCCTAAAATATCGGTTTTGACAAAAGCATCCGGCTCAAGAATTGAGCGGTCAACGTGGGTCTCGGCAGCGTAGTTTATAATTTTATCCACGCCTTCGCCGATGGCTTTGGCAACATCCTCGGCCCTCGCTATATCCCCTTTCACAAAAGTATAATTTTCATTATTTTCAATTTCACGCAAATTATCCAAATTTCCGGCGTACGTCAGCTTATCCAAATTCACCACCTGCCAATCCGGGTGTTTTTTCAAAATATACTTAATAAAATTACTCCCCATAAAACCGGCGCCGCCGGTGATCAATATCCTCATAATTTTTTTATTGAAGCTACAAATTCTTTAATGTGCTCTTCCAGGCCATTATTTGATTTCCAACCCAAGGCCCGGGTCTTAGCGGTATCAATGGACGAATTCAGGCGGTTTCCCTTTCTGGCCGGCAACATAATAATTTTTGAACCAAACATCTTGGCGACCTCCAGGATCGAATAAGCCTTTTCCGAGCCGATGCCAAAATCGTCCCCGGCGCCGTTATTTCCGACCAATAAAAGTCCCGAAATTATATCGTCAATATGGGTAAAATTCCTTTTTTGGGTCCCCGGCGCGACCACGCCCAACGCTTTTTTCTGCCGGCAAAGCTCTTTAAAAATGCCAATGACCGTGGCGTAGGGGCCCACCGATATCTCGCCCGGACCGTAGACATTATAAAAGTAAGTAATGGCGTAAGGCAGACCAAACCAGGCACCGTAATTTTTAATGAGTTCTGTATTAGCCGCCTTAGTCCAAGCATAGCGGCTTTGATCGCGGCCCAATCCCCCGTCGCCGAATTTGGTGCTGGAACCGGCGTAGACGATCTTAATGTTATGCTGGCGGCAAAATTCCAGGACCGAAAAAGTGCCCGCGATATTCGAATCCCAAACCAGACCGATATCGTCAAAACTTTTTTCAACCCGCGAATATTCACCCAAATGATAAACCATGTCGGGAATCTCCTTTATATGAGATTCTATGTCTTTGGTGTGGCCTTTCAAATAACGGGCACCGACGATGTGATTCTTTTCAGAACCGGTAAAATAGTTGTCCAAAGAGACCACTTCGTTTAATCCATCTTCCAGAAGCCGCTTGATAAGATGCGAGCCGATGAACCCCGCCCCGCCGGTAATAAGTATTTTCATAAAAACTATCTAATCGCCTATCTAATAATATAACGACTTACGATATCGTTAGGATTACTTCATCGCCTGCTTGATTTTCTCCGCCACTTCCGCGTCTTGTCCCGGCTCATATTTGCCTTGCGGCCAGAGACGCAAACCATCATCTGGGAAACGCGGAATTAAATGAAAATGCAGATGCGGCACGAGGCGTCCCGCCACCGGGTCGTTGTTTAACTGCATATTATAGCCCTCATAACCCAACCCGGACTTAAGCGCCCCGCCGACTTTTTTAACCACACGCATCACTTTGGCCAGACCGGCTTCGTCAATTTCTTCAAGGTTCGCAAAATGTTTTTTAGGCACGACCAGCGCGTGGCCCGGGTGCACGGGCGAAATATCCAAAAACGCCAACACTTCTTGGTCTTCGTATATTTTATGGCTCGGAATTTCCCCAGCCACGATTTTGCAAAATAGACAATCCATAGATTTATTATTCTAATTATTTTCGCGCCTGGCGAAGATTTTGTCGACTTTCTCCTCCCTCCTTTTTAAAGGAGGGCCGGGGTGGATTTTTTGTTTCTTGATAAATTTTTTCCACTACGCTATTGATGTTTTTTAAAACATCTAGGTTTGTAAACCTAATGGTTTTCAAACCTATTTTTCTAAAATACCTCTCTCTGATTTTATCCTTTAAAATATTTCTATCTTCATAATGCTGACCGCCATCAATTTCAATAACAAGACCGGCTTTGTCACAATAAAAATCAACGATATAATGTCCAATAGGTTTTTGCCGATTAAACTGTAGACCAGCAAGCTGTCCTTTTCTTATTTTAGACCACAATAATTTTTCCGCATCAGTCAAGCTACCTCTTAACCGCCTGCCCAATGGCTTAAGATTACTGTTATATTTTAAAGGCATTCTGAAATCCCTCCTACCCTCCCTTTAAAAAGGGAGGGAAAATCAAATCTTGTACGGCGAATCAGGTTTCTCTTCCCAGCGGATTTCGTCCACCTCTTCTTTTTTCCCTTCCCCCTTGTATAGTTTATCCGGAAAATTGATGCACCAGCCATCTGTATTGGAAACACACTTATAGCCGTGCACCACGCCCGGCGGCACAATTATCATAGCTGGATTTTTATCGCCAAAAATTTCTTTAAAATATTCGCCGCCGGTCGCACTCCCCGCTCGCCTATCCCATAAATACAGCTCAAAATCACCCGGGCCCAAAAACACAAAGCAGTCCGACTGCTTGGTATGCTCGTGCGGACCGCGCACTACGCCGGGCTTAGTGACACTCACATAACCCATTACCGGACGATAATCGGTCTCGTCATCACGCCAAAACTCGGCCAGCCAGCCCCGCGCGTCTTCGTATTTGGTTGGTTGCTTAATTATAACTCCGTCTATCATTATTTTTTTCGCGCCTAGTAAGCTTCTATTTCATCAGCTTTCTTATTTTATCCGCCCCCACCAATTTCACACTTCCATCTTTATTTATCAAACAAATCCCCAGCACTTCCCCTTTGATATTACCCAGCGCCGCGCCATCGGCCAGTGGCGTCTCCGTAAAAGTAAAAGACGGCTCGGGCGTCAAAATTTTAACAAAACCCAGGTTAACAAAACGAGTAAAATTGTCATTGATTTTGGCCGCGCCGGCCAGAAAAACCATCTCTCCTAACCCTAGGTTGCTCACCTCGCCAAAATTAATCACCGGCAAATTGGCTTCATTGATTTTAAGCAGCGTCAAATTATTTTCTTTATCCTGCCGAGACACTTCGGCCTCATACTCTTTGCCTTCTCTAATAACCAAAACCTTGGCGCCCTGAATCACTGCCAAATTAGCTGTGGCCACCAATCCATCGCTGGTTAAAATGAAGCCCGAACTTTCAACCGGCTTGCGGCCCGCTCGCTCGGCCCGCACTGCCACCACCGCGTTATTAACCCTACCGATAGCTTCCTGATAAGCGGTATCCTGGCTCACATAAACCCGCTCGGTTTTATTAACAATAGTGGTTCCTTCTTTCACACTGCAAAACCAGCCCACATGGCTTAAGGGCGGAAAACCGGCCAGCCACGGCACCAGCACCCGCATAAATAACACGCCGCCCAGACCCCCCACCACAAAAACCCCTAACCAAAGAAACGCTATTTTTTTGTAATTCTTTTTCTTAGGCATATTCTTCACCTATCTTACCGCAAAATCTAGAAAATTTCAATTAAACTAAAAAAGTCCGCGAGGGACCCTCAAAACTTAAAACGCTCGGCTCTTCTTCCTAAGCGAGGCCAGCCGTCAAGAAAAATGTGTCGCAGACGCCTCCGCTTCTTTGTCTTTTTACGTTGGGCGAGGCGGCGAGACACAAGCTGCGACTGGTTATAGAATCCATCTTGGCACTTATAGCCGACCTGCCCGCCGATAACCAAAGCTGATTACTTGAAATGAGATTGAATTACGCTTTAAGTTTGCATTAAATCTAATTCCTGCTAATCATTATCGGCTTTGGCAGGCGCGGCAGCGGTTTTTCGCGGCGGCTGGCCGAACGGATTTTATGTTTTTGAAAACATCTTCCGAGCGACTATTTCTCCCGCATCGCCGGAAACAAAATTACTTCCCGTAAACTCGGCGCGTCGGTCAATAACATCACCAATCGGTCAACGCCCAAGCCCCAGCCGGCGGCCGACGGCATACCATATTCCAAGGCCTCAATAAAATCCTGGTCGTAACGCACATCCTCTCCGTGCAAATCAATTTGTTCTTTCATACGCCTGGCCTGCTCCTGCGGATCGTTTAGCTCGGTATAAGCATTAACTATCTCCACGCCGCCAACAATCAACTGAAAGCGTTCAGCGTAGTGTTTTTTAAAACCGGCGTCTAACTTTTCCTTGGCCAACGGAGACATTTCTAACGGATGGTCAATAACGAAAGTTGGTTCATTTAATTTTGGCCGGACTACTTTAAAAAGCGTATCTATCGCTCGACAATGTTTGCCGTCTTCCGGCTTCATCTTTTGCTTTGCCAGCTCCGCCAAAATCTCTTTTTCGCCCACCTTATCAATATCAATGCCAAACTCACGCAAAAGCAAATCTCTCATTGTGATTCGCTTGAAAGGCGGCGTCAAATTAATTTTATTGCCCTGATATTCTATTTCCAGCTCCGGCACCAAAAACTCAAACAGCTCCTCGGTTAATTCCATCAACTGCTCGTAATTGGCGTAGGCCCAATAAAATTCCAGCATCGTAAAATCCGGGTTGTGGGATTTATCCATGCCCTCATTGCGAAAACATCGACCCAGTTCATAGACCTTTTCAAACCCGCCCACCAATAATCGTTTCAGATATAATTCCGGCGCCACCCGTAAATATAAATCCATATCCAGCGCATTTAAGTGGGTCTCAAAGGGTTTGGCCAGCGCACCGCCGGGCAAAGTTTGAAGAATCGGCGTCTCCACTTCCATAAAGCCCTGCTCTTCCAAAAATTTTCGGATATTTTTAATAATTTCACTGCGCGTTTTAAACCGGACTTTGGTTTCTTTGTTCATTAATAGGTCCAGATACCGGCGGCGGAACCGCTCTTCCACGTCCTGCAAACCATGCCACTTATCCGGCAGCTGGCTTAAGGCCTTGGCCAGCATTCTGTATTTTTTAACCAGCAAAGTACGCTCGCCTTTTTGCGTCTGGAACAGCTCCCCGGCTACCTCCACGAAATCCCCCATGTCAAAATTATCAATCAGTAGCGCGTAGTCCTTTTTGCCCAGCTGGTCTTCTTTAAAATAAATCTGAATTTGGCCGGAAATATCTTCCAGGTTTGCAAAGGTTGAACCGCCGTGAACACGAATTAAGCGCAGCCGGCCGATTAGACAAATCTCTTTTTTTTGCCGCGCCCAATCATCAAAATTTTCCAAAGCCGCGCCAATCAACTGACGCTGACGTGTCGCTTTGGCCGGATAAACATCAATTCCGGCGGCCTTCAGATTATTGAGTTTTTCTAACCGGTCTTCTCTGATTTTTTCCAGAGACATAATTTTAATCTATAGAAATAATTTTATACTTAACTTGGCCGGCGGGAACGCTAACCTCAACGGTCTCGCCGACTTTATGCCCTAAAAAGGCCTTGCCCAGCGGCGACTCATTAGAAATTTTACCCTGCGCCGGGTCGGCTTCTTCCGACCCCACTATAACAAAGGTCTGTTTTTTGCCGTTGCCCTGCGCTTCAACCGAAGCCCCCACCTGAACGCTGGAATACTGGCGGTTTTTTTCAATCACCTGTGCCTCGCGCAATAATTGTTCCAGCTCCAAAATTTTTCCTTCATTGAAGGCCTGCGCCTCTTTGGCAGAAATATATTCTTGGTTTTCCGACAAGTCACCTAACGACTTGGCCTCTTCCAGACGATTGGCAATATCTTGCCGTTTAAATTTTAAATCTTCTAGCTCCTGCTTATGTTGTTCATAACCTTCCTGACTAAGATACTGGGGCATGAGATTGATATTTAATTGTTTATTGATTAATTTTACTTGGCGCTCCGATTAGAAAAATACCAACTTAGGGCTTCGTTGGCCACTGGCGCCGCCACCACGCTGCCCTCGCCGGCATTCTCCACCAGCACCGCCAAAATAATTTTCGGATTATCAAAAGGAGCAAAGGCGGTTACCCAGGCGTTAGAATTGGCTTGTCCAGCCACTTGGGCTGTGCCGGTCTTGGCGCCAACGGCCACGGGTAAATTATTAAGCAGACGCGCCGAGCCCCGAGTGACGGCTTGGCGCATACCCTCTTTTACAACGGCCAGATTTTTTTCATCAATAAAGCCCTGCTGCAATATTTTGGGCGACAAGGTCTTGATAACGTTTTTATCAGAATCGATTATTTTATCAACCAAGTGCGGACTGAACAAACGTCCGCCATTTACCACCGCCGCCGTGGCCGCCGCCAACTGCAAAGGAGTAACCAATAAATCTCCTTGGCCGATCGCCAAGTGATAGGTGTCTCCCGTATACCATTGTTCTTGCTTGGTTTTTTCTTTCCAATCGCTGCTGGGCACTAGTCCCCCGTTTTCTCCCGGCAAATCAACGCCCAAGGAACTGCTAAAGCCGAAAAGTTTAAAATATTTAGCTAATCGTTCAATTCCCAACCCCTCTATTTTACCATAGCCCCCGCCGATTGTATAGAAATAAACGTCGCAGGACTGGGCAATGGCCGAATACATATCCACCACCCCGTGGGCTTTCCAGTCGCTAAAATGGTAAACTATTTCGGGATTATACTGATTAACCAAGGTCAACTCGCCCGAATCAAAAATTTTGGTAGTCGGCGTAACCACTCCCTCTTGCAGCGCTGCCGAAGCAATCAAGGGCTTAGCGGTTGAACCGGGAGCGTACTGGCCGGAAACCACCCGATTAAAAAGCGGCTGAGCCGGATCGTTGACCAATTGCTCATAATCCTTAATCGCCAGATCTTGAGAAAAAAGATTATTATCAAAACTCGGCCAGCTCACCATCGCCAGCACGCTACCACTCTGCGGGTCCAGTGCCACGGCCGCGGCCCGTTTTAATTTCATACCCCGCAAAGTTTTCTCCAGGCCTTCGTAAAGCCGTCGCTGCAAGCCGGCATCCAGCCCTAAAATCAGACCCTGACCATCCTGCGGCTGCTCTTCCGTTGCTTCTCTTTTAAACTTACCCAACGCATCCACTTCTATTAAATGCTGACCGGGTTGCCCCCGCAGAATTTTTTCATAGAACATTTCTAGACCCTGCTTGCCGATTTTTTCAGTTAAAAAATAATCCGGGTTCTTTTCCTTGTCCGTCGCGTCCAGTTTCCCTAAATAACCCAAAATGTGCGAAAAATATGAACCGTCCACGTACTGACGAGTAATATTTTTTTCCAGACGCCAGCCGATGAGCTCGGGCAAACGGGACTCCAGCGCCAAAAGTTTTTCATGGGATAAATTGCTGGCTATTGTGGCCGTCGGATTGTTTTTGAAATCCAACTTTTCTAATTGTTCCCAAGTATCGTTTAGCGGCATGCCCAGGACTTTAGACACTGCCGTCACCGCTGCTTGCCGATCCGCTAAGGCTCGTGGCAAATCCTGTTCGGTCACCACTAAATCAAAACTGGGAGCATTATAAACCAGCTGCGTTAAATAACGATCGTAGATAATGCCGCGCGAAGCAAAAATCGGCCAACTGCGCGTGCGGTTGCGTTCGGCCAAAAGCTGATATTGACTGCCCCTAACAATCTGCAAGTAAGCGGCTTGACCGGCTAAAATCAAAAGGGCGCCGATAATTAAACCTAAAAAGGTCTTAAATGTTCTGGGCTTAATCGGTACCTCAATTTTCTGTTCTTCAAGCTCCGGCGCCTTAGTCGCGTCCAGCAATATTTCTTCCGGCTCAATGGACTCTTTAAAAGTTCGCCTGAGGCGAAGCCGGGCTAATTCTTTTTTAAAATTAGGCAATCTATCCATTGATTTTGAGCAACCGCGGATAACTTTTTTTAATTAGCCACAACGTGGCCAGCCCCGCTAAAGCGTCGTAGGTTGTCCCGATTAGCGTCACCGGCCAAAGATCAGACCGAATCGCCGGCGCGGCCGCCAAACCAAAAGAGCTCGCCAGCTGTGTCAGTCCGTAAAAAATAACAAAAAATGACAAACAGCCCAAAAAAGACAACGCCACTAGAGAAATTATCTCGCTCTTTCTTAGCAAAAATCCGGCTAGCCAACTAATTAAATTAAAAACCAGCCAAACGCTCAAGGTTAACAAACCAAAGGGCCGGCCGGCTAAAATATCCAGCCACAACACCGGCACCAACACCCACCAATCGCTCTTCTGGTCTTTTCTAAAAATAGCCCAGGCAATAGTTGCCGCCAACACCAGATTCGGCGCCACACCCAAAATGGCCAGTCGGGGCAAAAGCGTCAATTGCGCCGCCACCGCCAAGAAGGAAATAATGATTACTAAAAATATCTTCATTTACTTTACGGGTAAACTCCGTTAGAGATTTTTGATTATTCTGTTTTACCCCAAGAAATTTTTTCAAAATCTCTAACGGGGTAAAACGATAAAAACCTGCTCCAGCTTTTTTAAATTTGCTGCCGGTTCAATCACTGCCCGTTGCCAAATATCATTTTCTTTTTTGGTCGCCGCGCCTACCCGACCAATTATCAGACCACCGGGAATCACTTCGTTCAGGCCGGAAGTTAAGACAACTTCATTATTATTTATCTGACTATCAACCGGAATCATTTCCATGGCGACCTCCAAGCCATGGGCCCCCCTAACCACGCCGCTAAGACGCGAGTTCTCGGTTATGGCGTTAATAGAAGAATTGCTGTCATTAATCAAAGTAACTTTAGCAAAATTGCTGCCCGCCTCAACCACTCGACCAACTAAAAAATCGTTGGATGTGACCACGGCCAAACCAATCGCCAAGCCATCATCAGCGCCTTTATTAATTAAAATTATCTGGCCGGTCTCCGGATAACGGCCTATCACCCGGGCCAGAACCGCGCGTTGCGTGAGCGCGTGAGGTAGCATCAAGCGTTCACGCAAGACCTCATTTTCCCTAGCGGCGGCCTTCAAAGAAGTGTTCTCTCGCCAAAGCTGGCTTGTTTCTTCCTGAAGCCGGACATTTTCTTGAACCAGATCTTTCAGCGTAAAAAACAAGCCCAGACCATTGGCGGTTTTATTACTGCTCCACTCAAAAACCTTGAGCACCGGCCGGCTTAT
>Ga0210049_1006157_pt1 | contig 10082 bp, 13 predicted proteins | sample CryGeyCG2014_300_2_FD_183964 | JGI IMG/M metagenome (GOLD analysis project Ga0210049, IMG submission 183964) | Groundwater microbial communities from aquifer - Crystal Geyser CG06_land_8/20/14_3.00 (SPAdes) (version 2) | ecosystem: Environmental > Aquatic > Deep subsurface > Groundwater | place...
GAAATTCTGCAACTCAAGCAAGAAATGCGCAAAGCCATCATGCGATGATGGGATAGAAAATGGCAATGAGACAGATGTTGACTGCGGCGGCTCATGTTCAAAATGCGAGAATGATGATGAATGCAGCAAGGACTCTGACTGCAAATCAGGAAAATGCGATTCTACCCTCAAAATTTGTATAGGTGTGGATACATGCGCTAACAACAGGCTTGACAGTGATGAGACAGATGTTGACTGCGGCGGCAATTGCGCTGAGAAAAAATACAAGAAATGCGATGATGGTATGTATTGTAAAATCAGTTCAGACTGTGAATCAGGCAGCTGTTTAAGTGGCAAGTGCACTGCTTCTGTAAAAGACACTGATAATGATGGAGAACCGGATAGTGAGGATAACTGTCCTTATGTAAGCAACAAAGGCCAGGAAGACACTGATGGGGATGGCACAGGAGATGCCTGTGATAAGGATAATGATAATGATGGCATGCCTGATAACTGGGAAGAAGATTATGATGGTCTTGATCCTTTCTTTGATGATGCAGAAGAGGATAATGACAATGATGGATTAATAAACTTAGAAGAGTATAAAAAAGGAACAGATCCAACTAATCCAGATAGTGATGGTGATGGGGTTTCAGATGGGAAAGAAGTTGAGAAAGGATATGACCCAACTGACCCAGAAAGCCGTCCAGCATCTACATTCCCAATTATTCTTCTTATAATAGGAATAATCCTCTTTGTTTCAGGGGGCGGATATTTACTGTATAAGAACTTCACAAAACCAAAGCAGAAAAAGCAGCCATTCAAGCCATTTACTCCAAACTTTCCAATCAGGCCAACAACATCATTTAAGCCTTTTGCTCCAGGAAGCACAAACTCTTTAGAGCTTAGAAGAAGACAGGCAATTGAAAAACTAAAAAGAGACAGGGAACGATTCAGGGACCATGATAAAATATTTGGCACTTTTGCTGCTCAGCCAAAAACAAATATAAGTGAGAAGCTTCACGGAAGGCTTGATATAGGCAGCCCCAATGTTGTAAATCCCGTTCCAAAAAAAACCCCTGCTACAAAGGAAACAATAACCACAAAAGAAACGATAACCACAAAGAAAACCCCTACTACAAAGAAAATGATAACCACAAAGAAAAAAAGTGTAAAAAAGAAGGAAAAGAATCCAAGGGATGTTTTTGAGGAACTATCAAAAGTTGCAACTGCTGAACTTAAAAAATACAATAAAAAAGATAAGAAGAAATAATTTATCAAGCAGAAATTATTTTAACCTGTCCTCTTCTAAAAATAATATTTGCAAAATGAAATCAAAAAAAGGGGTGATTAGTATCCAGTTTAACTGGATTTTTATTTTAATAGCTGGAGTTTTAATTCTTCTGTTTTTTGGCTCATTGGTGCTTAAGGGCAAGGACGCATCAGATACATCAGTTGCTGGAACAATTCTGACAAATATGCAAACAATTCTGACCGGAGCAGAGGTTAGTGTAAGAACTATCAACCAAATCAAGATTCCTGACAAGGAGATTAAGGTTAGCTGTGATTCAATATCTGTTGGTAAGGTACCCACTCCAATAACAAAAAACAAGATAATATTTGCGCCAGACATAATAAAAGGCAGAACATTGCTTACATGGGCTCTTGATTGGAATGTTCCTTATCATGTTACTAATTTTCTTTATCTTACCACTCCAGACATCAAATATATATTTATTGAACCTCTTGATGATAAAGCAAATGAACTTTTTAATCTGCTTCCTGATGAAATAAACAAGAAAAAAGAAGAAATTTCTAATATAAAAGATACAGGAAATAATTTTAAGCTTGTGTTTTTTGATGGTTTAGACCCAATTGTCCCGCCTGGTCTTAGTAGTGTTCCTGATAAAAGAGTTAGTGCAATAAGTGTAAATTCTGGTTCTAATGAAATAAAGTTCTATAACAAAAGAGGAAATGAATTTAAATCAACTGGAACAGCAGATTATCTTGGAGACCCCTTGGTTTTTGGGGCTATGTTTAGTGGAAGCCGTGAGGATTATGAATGCAACCTTGAAAAAGCATTTAACAAGCTTAAGATAGTCAGCATGGTTTATGAAGAAAGGACTAACACTCTAAGAGGTTTATATAGTGGAACTGGCTGCAGATCTTACTATAGTGCACCTATTATAGATTATTCAACAACCAGCATAGATGAAGTTAAGATGGTTATAAGTTCTATAGAAACAAGCAATCAATATTTGCAATCATCATCATGTCCTACAATTTATTAAAATGAAAAATAAAAAATCCCAGATAAAGATGTTTGAAACAATTGCTGTCTTACTGATATTTTTTGTATTAATAGGATTTGGGCTTATATTTTATGGTAGGATATGGGGAGCGACTATTCAGGATACAGAAGGAGAAAATTTTGAATTAAAAGCAATCCAAACAGCACAGCTTGTCTCTTTTCTGCCAGAACTCCAGTGCTCATCTAATAATGATGATTGTTTTGACATACTAAAAGTTGAGGCATTGAGTAAAATAATAAATAATATTCAAAATAAAAACCTAAAAAATGAGTATTATTATGACATTTTTGGCTTTAGCAGCATTACTATTGAGCAGGCTTATCCTTCTGTTGTTAGTTGGAGTATTTACAACAAAACAACCGAAGGCACAAAAGCAAAATCATCTATTAATATTCCTGTTTCACTTTATGACCCTAATTTAAGGAAATATAATTTTGGTATTTTAACTGTGGATGTTTACAGAAAATGAGAAAAAACAAAAAATCACAGGCAGAAATAGTTGGTCTTGTTATTATAGTTCTGCTTATTACAATAGGACTCTTATTTGTTGTTAGGTTTGTTGTTTTGAGAAAACCTTCTGACGTTAAGCAGACATTTGTTCACTCTGAGCTCGCTTCTAATATGATCAATGTTTTGCTTAAGACAACAACTGACTGCAAAAAAAGTGATGTTACAGATTTATTTCAGGATTGTGCTGCTTTTAAGAGGATAGACTGTGATGGAGTTGATTCATGTGAAATGGTTAATGACACTATTGAGAAGATTTTAAATAACAGCCTTGATAAATGGAACAAACAATACGAATTTAGGGCATATAAATCTAATGACAAAGAGCATCCCATATCAAGTTATGGCAAATGTGCCAACAATGCAGACAGGGAATCAGCAACATACGCTATTCCAGCAGAATGGGAGACATTGTTCCTACAGCTGGATATCTGCAGCTAAACAATTTGTTATCGATAATTTTAAATACTAGTTAACCTAAAATAGCTTTATATTTGTTTTATATTAACTTTTATTATAAAACAAGAAAAAATAAACAAATGAGGTGAAATAAATGAAATCTAAAAAAGGCCAGGGCCTTCCAATGAATACCATTGTTATTGCGGCCATTGTTCTGATAGTTCTAGTGGTGATAATAATGATTTTCACAGGCAGCATGGGAAAGTGGTTAGAAGACCTTAAGACTGCTAAAATAACAGAATGTAATCAATTTACAAATAATAAAGGAGTCACGGCGAACTGGGTACTGAAGAGTGTTGGTTGTGCATCAAAGGCCCATCAAGTATTTGCTACTTGGGCAAACCCCAGAGAGGATTATATATGTTGTGTACCAAATGATACATAATAAATTATTTTTTTCTTATTAATTTTTTAAAATCATAAACTATTTATAGTTCTTAAGTGGCCTTTATACTAAAAAGAGGTGTAGCATGAGCTTTAAGGATATTGACGAGATTATAAAGGAAAGAAAAGATAATCTTCTTCTGCCAATGCTCCAGGCCATCCAAGCAAGATTTGAATATATTTCTGAGGCCAATGCACACTATTTAAGCAGAAAAACAGGAATCCCATTCTCAAAAATATATGGTGTTATAACATTTTATGAAATGCTTTATACAGAGCCAAAAGGCAAATATATCATAAGAATCTGCAACAGCCCATCATGCTATCTTAATGGCTCATTAAACTTAATTAAATTCCTTGAATCATCACTTAAAATAAAATCAGGGGAAACAACAAAAAACAGGAAATTCTCTCTTGAGGTTGTTTCATGCATCGGCTGCTGTGATAAAGCGCCAGCTATGATAATAAACAATAAGGTTTATGGCAATCTCACTGAGAAAAAGATAAGGACAATAATCTTAGGTTTAAAATAAAAAACTTGAATAAAATTAAAAACCTAAATAAAACTAAAGAGGAATAAATCAAAAATAATAAATCAAAATGAAAATATTACAAAACTCGAATTTCATGGCATTAAGCAAAACAGCTGGAATGAAGCCAGAAGAGATAATTGAGCTAATAAAAAAGTCAGGGCTTACTGGCCGCGGCGGGGCCTGTTTTCCAACAGGGCTTAAGCTTGAATTCACAAGAAACTCTCAGGGTGAGAAATATGTTATAGCAAATGCTGATGAGGGCGAGCCAGGAACTTTTAAGGACAAATTGATTCTTGAAAAAAACCCGAATAATGTAATAGAAGGTATGATAATAGCTGGCTATGCAATCGGTGCAAACAAAGGCTACCTATACCTAAGAGGAGAATATTCTTATCTGAAAAACAAGCTGCAAAAAGTCATCAATAATGCAAAGAAAATAGCAGATAAGTTAAAAATATATTTTGATATTGAGATAATTTCAGGGGCAGGAGCTTATATTTGCGGTGATGAGACAGCTATAATTGAGTCTGTTGAAGGCAATAGGGGAAACCCAAGATTAAAGCCGCCATTTCCAGCTAATCATGGGCTTTTTAACAAGCCTACTTTAATCAATAATGTTGAAACCCTTGCTAACCTGCCTTTAATTATTCTGGACAAAAATTGGAACAATAATTTAAGGCTTTTTTCTTTATCTGGAAATGTCACAAAGCCAGATGTTTATGAGCTTGAATTAGGAGCATCACTAAAAAAATTAATTAGCTTTGGAAAGCCAAAAAACAAAATCAAGGCAATTTATTTTGGATGCTCTGGAGGATGTTTGCCTTATGAGGACATAACATTAAATAATGAAGCAGTAAAAGAAAAAGGGGCAATGCTTGGCTCATGCGCAATCATAGCTGTTGATGAAAAACATGATATTGTTGATGTTGCAACAAATATTGCAAAATTCTTTGAATATGAAAGCTGCGGAAAATGCACGCCCTGCAGGGAAGGGACAATGAGGGTTTTAGAACTATTGGAAAAAATTTCACTAAAAAAAGCAGCAAATGAAGATTTGGAGTTGCTGGAAGAGCTTTGCAGGGTTATAAGTGCAACATCTTTGTGTGGATTGGGCCAATCATCAACAAACCATCTAATAACAGCATTAAAATATTTTAGAAATGAATTTACAGACAAGCTAAAATGAAAATCACAATAAACAGCAAAGAGATTGAATGCCAAGATGATAAAACAATACTTGAAGTAGCAAAAGAAAACAATATTGAGATTCCAACCTTATGCTACCAGGAGGGTTTTGAAGCAAGAGCTGTATGCAGGATATGCATGGTTGAGGTGGATAACAGGCTATTGCCTTCATGCTCAACAAAAGCAAAAGATGGCATGGTAATAAACACAGAATCAAAAAAAGTTCTGGAAGCAAGAAAAATTAATACAGAGCTTCTTATGTCAAAGCATATACAATCATGCTTTGTTGAGAGCAAAGAGCATGAGCTATGCAAAATAGCAAAAAACGTCGGGATAAGGCAGGCAAAGTTTGACAGCAATAAGAAGACATATATTGTTGATAAGGGAATAGCAATTGTTACAGACAATAACCAGTGTATTCTTTGCGGCAGGTGTGTTCAGGCATGCCAGATGCAGAATGTCAATGCAATAGACTTTGCATATCGCTCTTATCACACAAAAGTAACTCCTGCCTATGAAAACAAGCTGGATGATTCTGTCTGTGTTAACTGCGGCCAGTGCCTACTGGCATGCCCTGTTAATGCTATTTATGAAAAAGATGACACTAAAGAGGTTTTAAAGGCATTGAAGGGCAAAAAGCATGTCATTGTGCAGGCAGCCCCTTCTGTAAGGGCTTCCTTGGGAGAGGAGTTTGACCTTCCTGCCGGAACCCTTGTTACTGGGAAAATGGTTTCAAGCCTGAGAAAGCTTGGATTTAAGAAAGTTTTTGACACGCAGTTTGGAGCTGATTTAACCATAACAGAAGAAGCAGCTGAATTAATTGAAAGATTAAAAGAAAATAAAAATCTGCCAATGATTACATCATGCTGCCCGGGATGGATAAAATATATTGAGCATTTCTACCCAGAGCTTTTGAATCATGTTTCAACATGCAAGAGCCCGCATGATATGTTTGGAGCAATTGCAAAAAGCTATTATAAAGACAAATACAAAATAAACAAAAAAGATCTTATTGTTGTCAGCGTAATGCCCTGCACTGCGAAAAAGTTTGAAATACAAAGAAAAGAGATGAAAAAAGAGGTTGATTATGTTCTCACAACAAGAGAGCTTGCAAGATTAATTCAACTTAAAAAAATAAAATTCAATAGTTTAGCTGATGAGGATTTTGATGCAGCATTAGGATTGTCATCAGGTGCTGGAACAATCTTTGGGGCAAGTGGTGGCGTAATGGAAGCTGCTTTAAGAACAGCTTATGAAACAGCAACTGGAAAAAAGCTTGACATGCTTGAATTCAACCAGATAAGGGGAATGTCTGATTTTAAGGAAGGAAGCATAGTAATCAATGGTAAACTAATTAATTTTGCTGTTGTAAATGGATTAGGAAATGCAAAAGAAATTTTAGAGCAGATAAAAAACAAGGAATGCAAATATGAGTTTATTGAAGTCATGGCCTGCCCTGGAGGATGCATTGCAGGGGGAGGCCAGCCAAAGCCAACTAATAAAGAGATTGTTGAGAAAAGAATGCAGGCCCTGTACACTAATGATAAAAACAGTACAATAAGAAGGTCTCATGAAAACCCTGCAATAATCAATCTTTACAAGGAATTCTTGGGGAGGCCTTTGAGTGAGAAAGCTGAGAGACTATTACATACTTCTTACATTAAAAGAGGAACTTAATAAACATTCTTTCAGACTATTACCATTAAATAATAGATACTTTTTTAAAATAATTTAAAATTATACACCGCATGTTGAAAAAAGAAAAGATTCTTGTAATAGGTGGAACTGGTTTTCTTGGAAGCAGAATTGTTGATCATCTTAAAAAAGAGAACTATAAAGTTAGAATATTATCAAGAAATGCAGACCAAATAAAAGAAAAATTGAATTATAAATGTGACATCACAGAAAAAGGGGATACCCTAGAGAAAGCTGTTGAGGAATCTGATGTTGTTATTCATTGTGCTGGTAAGGTAAGCTATAACCCTAAAGAAAGGGATGTTTTACAAAAGTTGCATGTTGATGGAACAAGAAATATTGTTAAGGTATGTTCTGAAAAAGGAAAAAAACTTATTTACACAAGTTCTGCAGCTGTTTTAGGCATTTCAACTAATTTTTCTGGAAACATTGAGGAGCAGTTGCTCCAAATTGAGGATATTAAGCACAACAAGTTTGCTTATTTTACAACAAAGTATCTTGCAGAGGAAATAGTTAAGAACTCAGAGTTAGAAGTAATAATATTAAGGCCTGGTTCACTCATAGGTCCAGGAGAAACGTCAACTTCAAAGATATTTGATTTAGTTAATAAAAGAATAAAACCAATTTTTTTAGGGGGGGCAAGTTTTGTATATGTTGAGGATGTTGCACAGGCATATGTTAATGCACTAAAGAAACTGACAACCACCAAAAGGGAAAATAAAATTGATATATACAACCTTGGAGGGCATAACCTTTCATTTAACAAATTAACAGACGCAATGCAGGATGCAGTTGGAAAAAAATCTAAATTACACTTAAGCCAGCCTATTCTGTTTCTTATCGCTTCTTTTTCTTTTTTTCTTAAACAACCAAAATTTACATGGGAAAACTTTTGCATAACAGATCACATCTTTTATGTTAACTCAAGCAATGCTAAAGAAAAGTTGGATTATAATTTAACCCCCTTAGAAGAAGCATTGGTAAAAACCGCAGAGCAGAGATATAGTACTGTTTACAAAGGAAAAAACTAATCAAAAAGGTTATATACTCTTTTATGTTCTTTTAACTCATGAGGAAATATAAGGAAAAATCTGCAGGCCAAAGGGAAATTGCTCTTGAGAGGATTAAAACCCTTTTTAAAGAGGCAAGAAGTGTTTTTAAGGAAGATAAACTTCTTGCAAACAGGTATATTGAGATTGCAAGAAAAATAGCCATGAAATACAAAGTCAGGATTCCTTCTGACCTTCAAAAGCAGTTCTGCAAGCACTGCTACAGATTCTTAATGCCAAATGTCAACTGCAGGATAAGGCTTCACGACAAAAAAGTTGTTTATTACTGCCTTGAATGCAAGCATTTCATGAGATTTCCCTATACAAAAGAGAAAAAAACAAAGAAATAAGTCCTATTTCTATCTATTTTACTACCTATATGTAACAACAAAATAGAAAGATTTATATAGTAGTTATACTTACTGCAAAATAGTAAATATTGGGTGATTAAATGAAAGAGAATCTAGCAGAAATCGTGGACAAAATCAAGGTAAAAGTAAAGTCTGACCCTAACTTAGAATACATAAAAGAACAATGTAAATATGGGGGTAAAGATGACAACCATAAAACATGATAATAAGGAAATATCCTTTGGTATGTGGGATACATTTAACCTAAATGAAATAGTAGAGGAATTCAATAAAAAGCATAATCTTAATCTAAGATTAGTAAACTAGGGTAATAAAGCAAATGGTTAAAACATATAAAAATATCAAGGAAATTGCATATAGAACTGTATTAGGGGGCTTACTTTTGTTAAATGTAGCTACAACCTCCCTTGCACAGGAAGGAACAATTGAAGAAAAAGTCAACGGAGAAATATCTAACCAGCAAGGCGTTAGTGACCAAATAAAAGAAACAGAAAAATCAGCAGGACAGCCAGAATATTTTGAAAAACTTAGCAATCAAATAAATTCAAATGTTAATAAAGACCTGGAAAACATGCTTGAAATAGGCGGAATTCCGGCTTACAAAGAAATAACAAAAGGGCATGAAATATGCTATCTTGAAGGCTTTGAGTGGGCATTTTTGAAACTTAAGCTTGGAAAAAACATTCCACTAACCCCATTAGCAAGCATAAACTATGGAATAGAACAGGGTTATGAGGAAGTAAGATCCATAATAAACTTTGATTCTGAATTTATGAAAAAGTATATGATTTTTTTTAGAAAAACCATAGAAAAAACAAAAGAAGGAGACACATATGTTTATGTCCCAACAAATATAGAAAATATAAATTCATATATAAAATCTAAGGAGGAATAAAAATGGGAAATGAAAATATAAATGATGTTTTAGCAGGAGTACCAGAACACCTATTAGAAACAGGAGTACCAACAAAAAAACATACACCCCTCAATAAATTATGTGCCCGTGATGAATTTGGTGGTGTTAAGTATTACAATCCAAACACAAGGGAAATGGGTTACATGGGACCTGCTGCAGTACAGGAAATAAAAAAGGCAAAAATACAACCAACTACTGAAACAACTACCTATCTTGTTGGACCTGGTGGTTTTGTCAAGCCTATTAATGTTTTAAATAATCCTGATGAAATAGGGGCTATGCAAGATATTGCAGAAGAATACAGGAATATCATAAGTCCATAAACCAGAATTTATTTTTATTTTTAAGTTATTAATTTTAAGATTTGTTTAAAGCAAAAAATATAAACTTGCAGAATAACAAAATTCAATAACTAAACACATTAAAAATGGCAAATGCAATAAAAGAAGATAAACTTGAAGAAGTGATTTCTGTGCTCTATTACACCAAAAAAGATACCTTTTTTTAAATTATCTAAACTAAAATGGAACATGACCTAAATGATGCTGGAAAGAAGAAATCAGATATAAAAAAGTTGGAAGAAATGGCAAAAGAAAAATGGCTTCCAGATAATTTTCTAAACACTAAACTAGAACAGGATTATACACTTGGCAATTTCCTTGCAGAAACTATTGGGATTATAAACAATCCAA